>MDSY01145514.1_pt1 | contig 98573 bp, 99 predicted proteins | sample 811131 | NCBI WGS metagenome assembly MDSY01 (sample SAMN05326643, study PRJNA326480) | marine metagenome | isolation source: seawater | place: Atlantic Ocean: South West | collected 2010 | reverse complement strand
AGCCATAGAAGAACATAAAGAATGGATTGATGTAGCCAAAGCGATTGGGTGTAACTCAATTCGCCTTAATCTTTGGTCTGAAGGAATTAGCGCATTGGAAGCAAAAAAAATTAGTGAGGATAGTTTAAATAAACTTCTCGAGTATAGCAGTAGGCTTGACGTGTCAATTGTTATTGAAAATCATGGGGGGTACACCTCAGATGCACAATGGTTAGTAGATTTAATGAAAAGTGTAAATCATTTAAATTTAGGGACTTTACCTGATTTTGGAACAGCTAATTTTTGCATCGAAAAAGCCCCATCAAAAAAAGGAGAATTTTTTGGATCAGATTGTATTAAGCAATATGATAAATATAAAGGAGTTGAGGAGATGCTTCCCTATGCCAAGGGAATTTCTGCTAAATCTAGTGTTTTTGACAGTACTGGAGGGGAGATAAACACAGATTTTGAAAGAATGATAAATCTTATTAAATCTTCCTCTTTTGAAGGATATATTGCCATTGAATATGAGGGGGCAATAATGAATATGTACGGAGGTAATCCATCAGAATATTTACCTTCTCATGAGGGGATATTGGCAACAAAAAAACTAATCGAAAAGTATATTTAGAGTTGAAATTAATATCACAGGGGAGTTATATTAATATTGAAAGATTATTAAAAATAAAAACAATAAATCGTAATTTATTTAAAATATTAAGTTCTGAAATTTAGAAGAGTTCACTGGTAAGGGAAAAGTTATCTGAAGTCATAATAACCCTCCCCTAAAAATGAGATGATGTAAAAGACTTAATAAATACACATGAGAAAAAAACAAAGAAGAGCAAATCATTTACACCATATGTGACATAGAAAACCCCTGCCATCAAATCTTTACTGTACACAGTAGAAATGTCATTTTTCGATATCCAATTAATCCAATTAAATACATAAATTAATTTTTCGATTGCAAATACTCCAACAAGCCAATTCAATTGTTCATATTTCTGAGAGACTGATAAAAACACTAGCCCCCAAACAATAATCATTAGTAAACCGAAGTTAGACATTACAACAGGGTCAGCCTGAGGGATATTTTCATTTGTAAAAAACCTTGAAAAAATCAAAGTCCCTGCAATATTAGTTATTCCAGAAAGAATAAATCCTTTTGTAATTAATCCTTTAATAATTTTCATAAAGCTTATTTAAGTTGAAATTAATGTAAGTAAATATAAAAAACCCATACTAAAGCAATAGCACTATTGAGGGTTATTAAGCATCATTACCACATGATCTTTGTTTGCTAATTTTAAAATAGTTTTGTAAATTAGATTTAAAATGCAATGATTAAAATGAAAAGAGCTTCCATATTCATTCTTCTACTACTTTTAGCCTGTTCAAAAGATGCTCCAGTTCCAGAAGAACCGGCTCCTACTGAATATACCCTGACTGTTTCTGTTTCAGAAGGAGGGTTCGTATCGCCAGATGCTAATGGAACTTATGATACAGGAGCTCAATTAACATTGTCGGCAATTCCAGATTATGGATATTCGTTTTGTAGATGGTTAGGAACGGATAATGATAATTTAGTTTGTAAAAAAAATGTACTACAAGGAGCTCGAGGGAAATCTCGCTGTATTATAAAAATGGATTCCAACAGATATGTTGAAGCTTTTTTTCAACCTATTTCAGAATAAGTTTACCCTATTACTACGATTAAGTAACTAAACATAAAAATCTCCACTAAAGCATCATCAAGAGTGAGGGCTGTAAAGTATAATTACCACTTGACCTTTACATAAAAGTTTTGAGGAAAAATTATGGTAAAAAATAAACTTCCGATTATTTATTCAGAACCATTAACATATTTTACTTGCTCCCAGATGACTCTTAAACGAAATCCATCAGGGTCATATTCATTCATTTTAGATCCCTTAGGTGGAGTCCATTCACTCAAATCTAATATTTTCAGAGCATCTTCTATTGAACTAAAACCATCCCATGTCATAACTGTAGACTCATTAATTCCAGCTGGATATATTTTTGTTCCAATTCCCCAGTTTTTCATTGGATTTGATTTGGATTTGATATTTTTTTCATGCAAGGGACTCCAGATAATTTTATTTTCAGATAAAAATCCACTCAGATTTTTTGGTTTTGCATAATTCCATATCCATACTTTTGCATCATTATTTCCAAGAATTTGATCTTGAATTTTATAATGATGTATTTCATAAACTTCGTAATCTGTACCAATATTATTGGGGTTAATTCCCAATTTCTTTGCAGAATTTAACCATCCGGGATTTAATAGATCTGCAATTGTTTTGTGTGCATTTATAAATGCATAATTAACATCGTTATTTCCAGCAGTACCAAACTTTCGCATAAGTGCCCATCCCAATTGCTTTCCGTTTTTTATATTTTGATTTGCGATTTTTGACCAGTAATTATTTTCCAGTCTTTCAAACTCACTTATTTTTTCTGGACTAACTTTAATATATGTAATTGAGTAATACTGAGATTGAACAGCAAAACTTGTCATTAACAACAATAATATTAGATTTTTCATAATTATTTTTTTAAATTTTGAATTAAATATATAAAATAAATTGCAAAAAACAATTAATTCACCTGTCTCATTCAGAGTATAAGCGCAATAATGCTAAAGATGCATATTGTAATGTCTTTTCGTGGGTTGCTTCTAAAATAATATTCGGAGCCTTACCCACTTTTTCAGCTTCTAACCAACGTGAAATACACAAACACCATTTATCTCCGGATTTTAACCCAGGAAATTGCCACTGAGGTAGGGGAGTTATTAAATCATTGCCCCTTGAGGAGGAGTAGTCTAAAAATTCTTGCGTAACTAATGCGCAAACAGTATGTGTTCCGGTATCCTGAGAAATTGTTCTGCAAAAACCATCTCTAAAATAACCCGTGTTCGGGTTTTTACAGCATGTTATAAGCGGTAATCCTAAAACATTTCGTTCCATAATTAAAGATACCATAACTTCAACCGTTTTTGAGCATAAAACATTAAGTTATTAAAACTACGCAAAATAACAAGTGAATTAAAAAGTAAACTTCAACACTTACCAGATAATAACCAAAGAATTAATATGCTACAGATAGTAATACAATTCACCTTACCTAAGTTGAAATAGGAATTAAACAAGGTTAAAGACCTGCCTTTATTTGTGTCAAGCAATCATTTGAGTTTTCATTAAGGTTGGTTTTGCAATTTATCATGTATTTTAGATTAATTAATTAAAATTACATTAAAATGAAAACAATAATTATTAGCCCTTTTATAGTTGCACTAACTTTGATCTTTTCATCCTGTAAATCAACTTCGGATTCAAGTAAAATTGCAACTTTAGCTGAAAATTGGGTTGCTTCAAACTATGAGAGCAAAGATGCTGCATTAAATATGGTTACAGAAAATATGAGTGATAAGGGATATAACATTGGCGCTCGATATATTGGGTTTGGATTTAATTTCAATGCTGATGCAACGGAAACAGATGGAATGGTAGTTACCAATGTGATACAAGGCGGTCCAGCATCATCTGTACTTCAACTTGGAGACAAGTTCCTTTCAGTAAATGATGTTTTAGTGACACAAGAATCAATGGATAATGGTAGCCTTTCTTTTAAAGGAACTCCTGGTGTTCCTGTAAACGCATCAATTTTTAGACAAGGTGAAAAAATTTCAATTACTGTTAAAAGAGGAATCGTAGAGCCAACATATTCCAAAGAACAAATATTACAAAACATCTCTAATGCTGATGCAGATAGTTGGGGGGAAAATTTACTTGGATATGAAATCCGAGAGGCTGTTGCAGACGCTAATCAAAGAATTGTTTATGTAAAGACTTGGGATAAGTTTTTGGATGATATTTCAGGTCTTGAGGCTTAGGCTATCACACTAACTAGATTTGAATTTGATCAAAATGGTAAAGTTTTAAATGTAGGTAATATGACAGAAAATGAATTAGTTCTTCGTCAAACGGGATGGTCGATTACTAAATAAATTCATCTTTTTGAAATAGTTATTTTTCTTTTACTGTTAATATACTTAACGTTATCTTGTTCCAAAGATGGTTCAAATACTGACCCACATCTCGAAGATTTTATTTGTAATGTAGATTATGTTGAATTAAAAGATAATTCCTCTGCAAAAATCAAGTTCGACATTTCGTATGATGGCGAAGAAGAGAGTTTCATTGTTAATGAAAACTATAAATTTTCTAATCACACCTGTTCTGTTGGGGATGAATTAGTAAATATTGATTACTTTATAATTAATGGAAATCAAGCAACGTTCAATTTCTATTAGGGCTCAAATCTTGGATATTTTTGTTAAAATATATTTAACGCTATACCCCCTTAAAATCAAGACCCTTTTGGAGCAGAAGCAGAGAAAACAGAATCAGATAAGGGTGTTGGATGTTGGAAAATCATAAAGAAAACACTAATATCAAATTAATTAAAAGCAACAGCAAAACGGAGGGTTCTAAAGTATCAACTAATCCTGTAACACACTTCAATCTTTTCTAAACTGAGAATACCCCTAATAAAGAGATTTAGCACTATACTTGGTTGAGTCAATTAATTATCTTTTCCAAGTTCCACCATACTTGTAGTGGGAGCTCTTTATTTTGACACTTAATTAACACTGTTTACAAGCAAACACCCAGTCTGAACCTTACTTATACTTCACAAGATACATTGTCTTACAGTCCTTATTATAGAGAGTACAAAGCTTTTGTCTCATCAAAAAATATTTTAAATTATAACTAAAGTTAAGATTGCTTTTTTCTTTTATCTATTATAAATGATACATTCCAAAAAATTATTGATATGTATAGAGCATACTCTAAATATTCAACCACTGAATCACTTAAAAAATATTTGTATTCATTGATAAAAAAACAGCAGTGATTATTACAAATAAATAAACTAAAATCACCATTCTATTAAAATATTTCTCTTTTTTAGATTCTATTTTTTATTTGATTTTAATTATACCTAAACTTACAAATGGAATAGACAAAAATCAAATTCCTCTTAAACTTTATCAAAAGGGTCATCTTAGAATTAATTAATTATTTAGCCGAATCTATTAAAAATATAAAAACCAATAAACGTATCTCTGTCTTTGAGGGATAAATCAAAACACCAAAATGGGTTTGAGTATAATTCGGTACGTCTAAATTAGACCCCCAAAATCTATTATAACGTTTGAATATGTAAACCCTCAAAAAAAATGAAACCCAAAAGGTTCTCAAATGGAACCAGGGGGTTCCATAAACATTTTCAATATGTAAATATAGAGTAAGTTATGGGGTTGGCTATAAAGTGGCACCACCAAAAAAGAACCTTAACTCAATTAAAATTTGATAGTTGAAATTTTCTTCTGTTAAATAACAGATACTAACAATCGAGTATTTGCAAGTTTACTCCTTAAATCGATATAGAATTTTCGTTTTTACACCATCAAAATGGTTAACTTTGTCGTTCTTTAAAATTTCGAAATATTGCTGTTCTTTATTAGTACCGATGATCCTCCAAAATATTTTTTTGTTTTCACGATCATGTTTCAAGATTTCTACTCCTGAGATATACCCTCCTTCTGGGATTTCAAACATTAAGAGTCCATTTTGAAAAATTAAATCAAAACACTCTTCCTTATCTTTCTGACACCACGTTCCATCTAAAAACTCTTCGGCTTCAAATTCTTGTGAATAATAATAGCCTGAAAATAATGTGATAATTATCGTAAAAAATATTTTCATAGGTTGGTCTTAATTAAAGTTAAATATAGCAAATAAGTTGTCGTTTACAATATTTTATTGTTCTCATCAATTCTTTTTGAATAATTGGTTTTTCTAATTTTATCAGGCTTTTTAAAAAGTTGTGATTTAAAATTAAATTTCTAAACTATAGAAGATTTAAACATAAAATGAGAAAAGTTTCCATATTTATTCTTTGTCTGCTTTTATCTTGTTCAAAGGATGTTCCAGCTCCAGAAGAACCAGTTCCTACTCAGTATACCTTGACTATTGCCGCTGGAGAAGGAGGGTCAGTATCTCCAGATGCTAATGGAACATATGATGAGGGAACAACAATAACAATTTCATCAACTCCAGATAATGGGTATGTATTAGATCGTTGGTTAGGTAGTGACTTTGATAATAACGGATGTGCCTTTGCCCGCTAATGCCTTACTGCTATAACAATGAATTCTAACAGAGATGTCCAAGCTTTTTTTAAAATTAACTCAGAATAAGTTTTATTATTACTTTAACTTTAAACTTTTAAAGACTAAAAATCAATTCAACTAAAAATCAAAACTATTTTTAAAATCAATATGGTAATTTTCTTTTTACAGGTTTTACCATTAATTATTTCATTGTTTTCTCCAGAATTTAAAATGATTCTTATGTCAGACGGATTTGATGGAGATATTTCTCACGATACTGTTGTAATGTTTGAACAATTTGCATTGGTTTTGGGATTGACCGTGATAGGAATAATTACTTTTATTTATGGAGTATTATCATTTAACGACCTTGATCTTCTATAAAGGTTATTCTTTTTATTCTTTGCCCTAGCAGGTTTATTTGCTTTACTCGCGATCTAATGAACGTTTTTAAAGGACAACCAACAGCTTTACTTTCTGAAATTGTTATTGGATTGGTGACTTTAGGGTTATTTTATTACAGCTCCAAAAAAGGAACCATTTAAGAAGAAAAAGACAGATTTCGCTCAACACAAACCTTGTCTTCTAAAACCCTTCTTCAATTAAATGATACAGGCAATAGTTCTTCTACATGCGTATGTTTTTTGAGGGTTAAAATTAGGAGATTAGTCAAAAAAAGAGTAAATTCTGATAAAAATGAAATTTTTAGAAAAATACTACCCTGTTCTTCTTGTATTTTTTAGTTTTTTATATTCAGTATATTTATGGTTTTCTGGAAGTCAGCTTGAAGGTGTTTATGTAGGTTTATGGCCAGTTACTATTTTGGTTTTTGCCTTAGTGATAAGACAAAAAGAAACGACGATAAAAACTCACGGTTATGAATAAAAATCAAGTAATGTTTATCGCTGGGTCAATCATATTTGTCATTTACATTTATTTTTATTTCACAATAATATTGAGGCAACACAGTGGAATGCGTGACGATAATCTCAAATCGCACGATTCAAATGATTTTGATGGAATGGGAAATCAAGGAAGAATACCAGATAAGAAGCCCAAAAACAGAGCGATGTAAGTCTGCTTCTTATGCGGAGCCATTTTTTATGATTGTAAGATCGTTAGAAAAGTTAATTTTTTAATGGAGCTTCTGTGTACACAAAGTTCATCTAAAGAATCTGTTCTAGGCTATTGTAGCCTAAAATTTGTGTAATACTCAAAAAGTTGCAATTTGCAACTATGGTTTTGATTTTGTATATTAATTATTATTAAATAAAAATGAAATACACACTCTTATTATTACTTGTATTTGTCGCTACTGGACTAACAGCACAAAAAAATTTAAATGGTAAAATTTATGACAAACACCCAACCATAGAAATCGTAAACAAGTTTACGGAGGCCTATGTTTCGGGTGATGTTGCTACCATTAAAAGTTTGGTAACGGATGATTTTATCATGTACAATACAATGGACAACAATCCTAATTACAAAGGTGGAGATGTATCCAACCTAATTGGGCAAACCAACTTCATTAAAAACAATATGATCGGTGTAACTCTAAAAGACCGTGGAGCTTCTTATTAAGATGCTCTTGAGTTCAAAAATGGATCTATATATGTGTACACCTACCAAATATTTACAGCATATGACAAAAGCAATGGATTCAAAATTAAAACCCCAAGAAACAGCACTTTTATTTTCGATAAAACCAATAAGAAAATAAGGCGCTTGTTGTGGGCAGATAACACTGCAGCATGGGATAAGTGGAGACTATCGAATCAAACCATCAAGAATGGAACTATTTATAAAGACCATCCTTTGATTGCAAAAGTAAGAATGGTTTATTACAACCTTGTAAATGGGGACGTAGAGGAAACTTTCAAAGACTTTATTCCAAATGCAAGAATCTATGACAGTAATCTAACCGACAAAAAGTACATTAGCTTGGAAGAACAAAAAGAAAATGTAAGTAAAGTTTTGAAAAATTTTGAAATGGTTTCAATTGATGAAGTAGGCTACCCCGATTATCTAGATTATGAAGGCAATGGAGGAGTTGCACTTTCTTGGTGGGAATTTACCCTGAAAAATAGAAAATCTGGTGAAATTAAGAAGTTGAGTGTACACAGCCAAATGTGGTTCAACAAAAAAGGTCTTATCGGAAGAGAGGACGTTTATTACAATCCGAATTTACTACAATAACCACTTAAAAGCATAAAATGAAAAAATTATTATTCGTCCTCTTATTATTAACATCCATTTATTCTTTTAGCCAATCAACAACCATGTTGGCAATGCTCTTAGAAGGTGGAAAAGAAGAAAGCTACCTAAAGATGCAGGAGAAGTGGAAAAAAGTTAATGAAGCTTTTGTTGCTAATGGATCCATTACCTAATGGTTGGTTTGGAAAAGAACCCCAAGGGAGGGAGATGAAAATTGGGCTCAATATTATGTTTTGATCCGAAGAAATGCAAAACAAGACAAATTACAAAATGACAATTGGAAAGATGTAGCATACAGTGCTTTCAAAGGAAAAAGTAAAAAAGTAGTAGATAAAATGTTGTCTACAGAAGGGATTGTAAAGGAAATCAGAAGCAGAACCTACAAAGTAGTCGCATCAACCGGGTGGAGAGGTTTGGAATGGGAAATTGGTGATAAAGCTTATTTCCATTACATGACTCAAAAAAATAATGATTTTGTTGCTTATGAGAATGCTGTTTGGAAACCTATTGCACAACAACGAATCTTAGATGGATACCTAAAGTATTGGGGTCTTAGTGAACTTCTTGATTCCAATGATGTAACCAAAGTGCTTGATTCAAAAGCAACCCATGTAGCAATTAACTTTCCTGCCAAAAAGAAAAACGAAATTCAATGGAAACAACCCGAAGGTTTTTTGAATCAAAAAGCATTTGAGGGACTTTTAGAGTCAAGAGAGATGTTGGATGCTGAAGAGCTTACCTTGGTTTACTCCACTTTTTAGGTTTTTAGTTCTCAAAAGAATTCATTCCAAAAAGCCTTCGCTATTGTGAAGGCTTTTTTATCAAAATTTATAGAACGATCCTATTAAAGATTTGATTAGTTTGTATAAGAAAAACAAGGATCAATAAAGTAACCAATGCAGTAAAAAAAGGAGATTCAAAAAACTGTAAATCAATAACTTATTGGAATTTTATTTAAAAGAAGCTTAATAAAAATTTAATTTAAACCGCATAATAATTAAGGAGCATCAAATCTATTAACTGCCTAATTCACAGAATCTCTGCAAAAGTAAAGGTAAAGTGGATTTTAATACCTATCTTTGCAATCAATTAAAAAAATTTATTATGAGTAATCACAACGGAACTGTAAAGTTCTTTAACAACGCAAAAGGATTCGGATTCATTACAAATGAAAATGGAGAAGATATTTTTGTACACGTAAACAACACCCAAGACGAGATAACTGAAGGAGACAAAGTTAGCTATGACGTTGAGGAAACTCCAAAAGGTCTTAGCGCTATTAACGTTAGTTTAGAAAACTAACTTGGATAAATTACAGTGTAAAGCTCTGCCGTTTGGCAGGGCTTTTTTTTTGCAAAATTTTCTGCTGTTCCACAACTTTACATGCGTGTTTGATAGGTGTAAAGCTCGTAATATCTTCCTCTGGAATCAATCAGATCCTGATGTTTGCCTCGTTCAACAATATCCCCCTCTTCCACAACCAAAATTTGATCTGCTTTTTGAATTGTACTCAGTCGATGTGCAATTACAATGGTCGTTCGATTTTTCATCAGTACTTCCAAACTCTTTTGAATGTATGCTTCGCTTTGTGTATCTAGGTTTGAAGTGGCCTCGTCTAAAACCACGATTTTTGGTTTTGCCAACAATGCTCGAGCAATAGAAATACGTTGCTTCTGCCCACCGGACAATTTTACTCCACGTTCTCCAATTAAGGTATCCAGTCCATTTTTGAACCGATCTGTAAATTCTTTGATATAAGCCCCATTCACTGCTACCAAAAGATCTTCTTCGCTAGCATCTGGACGAGGAAAAAGAATGTTCTCTCGAATAGTACCTTCATACAAAAAATCGTCTTGGAGTACCACACCCAATTGATTTCTATAAGTTTTTAAATCTACCTTTGACAGATCAATACCATCGATCAATATCTGTCCAGAATTTGGGTTCAAAAAAGCAATAGCTAGTCCAGCAATGGTAGATTTCCCAGAACCGGAAGATCCTACTAAAGCGGTTACACTCCCATTGGGTGCTTCAAAAGAAATATCGTGCAGTACCTCGGTCTTATCGTTATAACTGAAAGAAATATTGTTAAAAGAAATATTTCCTTCGATTTGATTCAGAAAAACGGTTCTTTTTTTGGGATCGTTTTCTTCGGGAAGTTTCATGAGTTCTTGCGTTCTGTCCAAACCTGCAAAGGCCTCGGTAAGCTGACTTCCGATATTACTCATTTGAACAATGGGAGCAATCATAAAACCAAGGAAAAGGGTAAAGGAAACAAATTCTCCATAGGTCAAGGTGTTTTTCATTATGAAATATCCACCCATTCCCATAATACCAGCGGAAGCTAGTCCAAGTAAAAAAGTAGAAGAACTCGTCATAAAGGCAGTTGCAGTCAAACTCTTTTTTACGTTTTGAAACAAATCGTTAACCCCTTTTTCAAAAATGAGTTGTTCTTGAGCCTCAGCATTGAAACCTTTGATTACCCGAATACCGTTTAGGGTTTCGGTCAAACGACCGGTAACCGTGGCATTTATTTTGCTGCGAGCTCGAAATATTGGACGAATGTACCCAAATGCTTTCAATGCAATCAGTGCAAAAACAGCAATCGGAACCAAAACAAACAAGGTCATCTGTGCATTTATTTTAATCAAGATTACCAAAGAAATAATAGCAGTTATGCTCCCACCGATCAACTGCACCAAGCCTGTTCCAACCAAGTTTCTTACTCCTTCAACATCAGTCATTACTCTAGAAACAAGCGCTCCAGATTTGTTGTTATCAAAAAAACTAATGGGTAAGGTCAACAGTTTTTCTTGAACTTTAACCCGAAGAATTGAAATTAAATGCTGTGCCTCGACACTCAAAATTCGAGTAAGCGAAAACGAGCTTATCGATTGAAATAAGAGTGCAGTACATACGGTGATCAATAAAATTGTCAGCGCTTCTGTGTCTTTTGAGGGGATAACCTCATCGATTAAGTTTTTACTCGCATAAGGAAGCACCAAGCCCGATAAACTTCTAAGTATTATTAAGAACAATCCGAAAGAAACAATTTTTCTTCTCGGCCAAATAAATTCTTTGAATGCCCAACTAAAGGAAACATTATTTTTACTCATATCTTTGTTTAAATGATAAAACTAGGTTAAATTTTAGAATTGGATTCTTTTGACCCGAATAGTTTCAAATAGTATGTTTATGAACGATGATTTATTCTTGTTTCCCCCATCAGTTTACTTAGCAATTGGTGTTTTTTTTGGTGCAGTTGGTGCTTACTTAGCAGAGCAAAGGGGAAGAAAGCACTACAAAGGATTTTTGATTGGATTTTTTTTTGGTTTTTTGGGTATTTTGGCCATGATTTTTTTCTTGAAGAATAAGAAAAAGCTCGATTAATAAATTAACTTTTTGAGTTTTTTTTCTTCTTTTACTCGAGGTAACAAATGCCAAAGCAAAACCACTCAATACGGTAATCAAACCGAGGAGTGAAAAAACACGAAGAATTAGAGTATTGAAATTATCCCTTCCTTCATAATCCATTGTGTGGGTCATTCACAAAAAATCGAACCACTTCTACTGAAGATCTCTGATTTTTTGAAAACTACCATCCTTCATACTCATATAAGCAATATGATTCCCTTTTCCACTGAGCCAAACCTTGAAAGCCGGAAGGGATTTCCCTCGACATACATAATGATTTGAAACAGAGTAGATACGTTCGATTTTCGTAATAGAATACAAATCAAGCACATTGCCTCCTATAACTTCGGCAGCTTATTTTTTTGAAATAAAGTCAAGTTTGTTTCCCGTTTTCGTATGAAACAAAAAATAGTTGTTGATCCAGAAATAGGGGTGACTACCAATGGATTTTAGCTCCAATGTTTCAATAGAAAATTCAGATCTATTCTCAATTGAATCGATGGCAATTAAAGAATCAAAAGTCTTTTTTTTAGACTTTTGATATAATGATCTCCGTGAATTTCATCGAGATTGGTCCAGCTAAAGTAAAGCCCCGATAGGGTCTAGAATAAAAATTGAATCCCGATAAAAAACACCCAGAAAGCGATGTGCTTTTCTGAACTTATTAATTACATGAAAGTTCATAAACATTTATTTTTTAAGTAAGACTTTGACGCCCTCATAAAACAAAACTCCTACTGGACCCATCATAAAAGTAGCCAGTAACGGCAGTACAATAAAAAGGTGTTTGATTTGTTTTTGTTTAGCTTCTCTTAGAATCCAGCAACCAACCCAAAAGTCAAAGGCAAGATAGTGAAGCCAACCAGCAGCGATAAGTTCAGGAGTGCTGTTTTCGTATAAAGCCATAATACCTTCTAGTGATGTAAAATCTACTCTTCCAATACCCCCATTTACAAAGATGAAGTAGAGATAAAAAAGACTCAATACAAGTGGTACATAGGGTCGTTCAGAGATGAGCATAGTAAACTTCCATTTTGGCGCTAAAAGGAGTAAGCCCCAAGCTACTAGAATATTGGTGTTGCAGATTGTAAATAACATTTCAGTAGTTGTCATTGTTTTATTTTTTGAAGAGTCCTAATTCAATTAATCTTTGATTTAAAAAAGCGCCAGCTGTTATATCTTCATATTTTTTTGGTTTTTTATCCGAAAAGCAGTTTGGCAAACAGTTCAGCGACATTTCTGCTTCTGGATGCATAAAGAAGGGAATGGAATAGCGAGAACTGCTCCAAGAGAATTTTGGAGGATTGACCACTTGGTGCAGCGTTGATTTAAGTTTATTATTGGTTAGCCTCGACATCATATCGCCCATATTAATAATGAGCTCATTGGGTTCAGCAATAGCATCAATCCAATCTCCTTGATTGGTCATCACTTGTAATCCCTTTCCTTGAGCACCCATCAACAAAGTAATTAGGTTGATATCCCCGTGAGCAGAAGCCCGGACAGCATTCTTCGGTTCTTCAAGGATTGGGGGATAATGGATTGCCCTGAGAATAGAGTTCCCATTGGAGGTGTATGAATCAAAAAACTGTTCATCCAATTCGAGATGAAGAGCAATTGCTCGCAACACATGTAGTGCAGTTTTTTCCAAAAGTTTGTAGGTTTCTTTACCTAGTTCATTGAATTTTGGAAGTTCATTTACAGTTATGTTTTCAGGGTATTTTTTTATTGTAGATTTTTCGTATTGACCAAAATGCCAAAACTCTTTGAGGTCTCCCTCCTTTTTGTTTTTGGCGTGTTCTTTTCCAAAAGAGGTGTATCCTCGTTGACCTCCACCCCCTTCTATTTCGTAGGATTTTTTTTGCTCTACCCCCAGATTAAAAAAGCTTTTGATTTCCAAATACAGGTCATTCATGAGTTTAGGTGAAAGAAAATGACCTTTTAGTGCAACAAAACCAATCTCTTCAAAAGCGGCACCCAATTCAGACACGAATTGTATTTTTAGTTTGAGATCAGAACTTAGAAAATGAGATAAATCTACTTTTGGAATGTGTTGCACAGAGAATAGAATTAGAATTGAAAAATAAGGATTAAAAGTAAAACTAAAAAAAGCAGATCCATCGACCTGCTTTTGTTTTTATAAAAAAGGAATGGCATAAAACTGAAAGCTCAAAGGCATCAGCAGCCGATTTCTCTTCAAATAATTATTATACGACATACGACACCTCCTTTCTGCATTTAGTTCGACTTTGCTATTGTCATAGCATTAACTACTCCATCCAAAGATAAAAAATAGAATGATTTTCAAAAACTATTTTACAATCTTTTTGAGGGTCATTCCTTGAACTAAAATAGTAAACAGGACAACGGTGTACGTTAAAAATAAAATAAGGTTTTTACCTTCTCCAATTTGGTCGGGCAGATTCAAAGCTAGAGCAATACTCAAGCCTCCTCGGAGTCCACCCCAAGTGATGATTAGAGCAGTGTTTTTTTCAAAAGTCTTGAAAAATGAAAGAAATTTAATTGGAGTCCAAACTCCGATTCCTCTGGAAACAACTACTAAAATTATCGTCATCAGAGCGATCAAAAGATAATTAGAATCAAAACTTTGAAGTATTGGAATTATCTCTAGCCCAATGAGAATAAATAAAATGGCATTGAGCGTTTCATCTAGTAAATGCCAAAATTTATAAACATAATCGCCCATTGCTTTCTGAACACCTTCTTTTTTTTGGTTGACATCAATATTCTGGTTTAAAAATAACCCCATAACAACAACTCCCAAGACTCCTGAAAAGTGAAATTGTTTTGATACTATCGATACCAGCAGCACCAACGAAAGTGTTATCAGAACTTCCAGTTCTACGTGGTCATTTTCGATGTATTTTACAAGCTTTAGTCCCAAGAAACCGATCAATGCACCAAGCGCAATTCCTCCAACAACTTCAGTTGCAAATAAAGAACCAACACTCCCGGCATTTACATTTTCGATGCCTAGTTCTTTGATGTTAAAAAGAGTTAAGAAAATGACAACTCCAATTCCATCATTGAATAAAGATTCTCCCGAGATGCGGGTTTCAGTAATTACGGATAGGTTCATTTTCTTGACCATTGCAAGCACAGCAATTGGGTCTGTTGGAGCTATTAAGGCTCCAAAAAGCAAACAATCTACATAACTCAACCCAAGAGTTTTTAGGTTGAAAAAAGGGAGTTCAACCAGCCAATAAAGTCCGGTTCCAACCACAAATGTTGAGAATAAAACACCAAAAGTAGCCAAAAGAAGAATGGTAACTTTATCCTTTAACAACTCATGGACATTAACACTAATGGCCCCTGCAAAAAGCAAAAAAGGGAGCATGATTTCTATCAATAATATTTCAAAATCAAAGCTTTTAACAATAGCAGAAACGGAGTCTAAAATTGAAGGGAAAACAAATCCTATGGCTAAAATAAAGAAGGATAACGCTATTGCCAAGATCATCAGTCCTATTGTTTGAGGTAACTTTAGGATACGTAAATTAATTATTGAAAAAAAAGAGGCTAACAATAGCAAGACAGTTAATAATTCTAATACTTCCATAGATAAATAGTTTTATCGAATTTACAAATTTGTTTGGATGTTGCCTTAATCTTGATTTAATAGTTGCATTTTAGCAATGTATTTACCTACGATATCAAATTCCAAATTTACTGCTGTTCCCAATTCAAATTGATGGAAGTTAGTATGCTCGTAGGTATAAGGGATAATTGCTACCGAGAAGTTTGAAACCCCAGAGTCTATTACTGTCAAACTTACACCGTTGATGGTAATAGATCCTTTTTCAATGGTCATGTTTTTATTAGCAGTTTTGTACTTAAATTTAAAATACCAACTGCCATCTGTTTCTTTAATTTGGGTGCATTTCCCTGTTTGATCAACATGACCTTGTACAATATGTCCATCCAGTCGAGCTCCCAATTTCATAGCGCGCTCCAAATTAACTTTAGAACCAACACTTAAATCGTTGAGGTTGGTTTTGTCTAAACTCTCTTTTATTGCCGTAACGGTGTATTGATTTTCTTCTATCCCAACAACCGTAAGGCATACTCCGTTATGAGCAACACTTTGGTCTATTTTCAATTCAGTTGTAAGATCACTCTCCATGGTAATGTGAAGGTTGTTGTTTTCTTGAACTAATTTTTTTACTTCCCCAAAACCTTCTATGATTCCTGTAAACATCCCTTAGATTTTATTGATTAACTTTGTCTCAAAATTACTAATAAATCAAGGAATTGATGGAACAAGTCCGAAAAATTAAAGTAGGGATATCAATTGGTGACCCCAATGGAATAGGCATAGAGGTAATTTTAAAAATCTTTCAAGAAAAGGAAATTTTCGATTTCTTTACTCCAATACTTTACGGAAATATGAAATTGATTAACTTTCAAAAAAGACATTTAAATCTAAAAACCTCTCTAACCCCTCACAGAGAAGGAGGTAAATTGATTCCAAATCAGGTTAATGTTGTAGATGTTTGGACCAATTTGTTTACAACCGATTTCGGTAAATCAACTGAAGATGGAGGTGAACATGCTCTAAAATCACTTAAAGCAGCCACAAAAGCACTTAAAGAAAACAAAGTTGACGTTTTGGTTACGGCTCCTATTGACAAGTATAATATTCAATCAGAATCGTTCAAGTTTCCAGGACATACCGATTACTTAAGCAAAGAGCTCGGAGGTAAAAGCCTAATGTTTATGATTACAGAGGAACTAAAAGTAGGCTTACTTACAGATCATGTTCCTGTCAGTCAAGTAGCTCAGTTGATAACTCCCGAGCTAATTGAACAAAAAGTAAGTTTAATGATGGAGTCTCTTAAAAAAGATTTTGGGATTTCAAAACCTAAAATAGGCGTATTGGGAGTCAATCCACATACAGGAGACCAAGGTATTATTGGGAAAGAAGATGATGAAGTGCTCCGCCCAACCCTAAAAAAGTTGTACGAAAAAGGACATATTGTCCTGGGGCCCTATGCAGCAGATAGTTTTTTTGGCGCCCAAACGCATACCCAGTTCGATGCAATCTTAGCAGTTTATCACGACCAAGGTTTGATTCCCTTTAAAACCTTGTCTTTTGGGAAAGGAGTCAATTATACCGCTGGTTTATCAAAGATTCGGACCTCCCCAGATCATGGTACAGCTTTCGAAATAGCAGGAAAAGATCAGGCACGAACAGACTCGTTTAAAGAAGCACTTTTTACTGCGAGGGACATTTATTTTGAACGAAGAGAAAACGAAAATCTAAGGGACTAACACTTTGTATTTGACAATTTCTGAGGTAAAGCTTTATGATTGGTATTTTTTTGTTAAATTTGCAAGCTCAATAGTGATTTAATGGAACGCACATCCAAATTTATGTTGCCCTTCGTTGGACTTAAAGAAGGTGTTCACCATTTCAAATATGAGATTGAGAATACGTTCTTTAAATCATATAATTTTAATGACTTCTTCGATGCTAAGGTAAAAGTAGAGTTGACTTTCGATAAAAAAGCAACCCTTATGTACCTGAACTTTAAAGCGGTTGGAAGTGTTGAAGTTGCATGTGATGTTACCAACGAGTATTTCGATTTTCCAATAAACACATATTACGATTGGATCATCAAATTTGGAGACGTTTACAACAACGATAACGATGAAATCCTGATTATTCCACATGGAACCTATCAAATTGATGTGGGTCAACCCATTTACGAAATGGTTGTTTTGGCAGTTCCCCTGAAAATTATTCATCCAGGAATCGAAAATGGAACATTAGAATCAGAAATATTAAATAAATTAGAAGAATTAAAACCCAAAGAGCGTTCGATTTCAGAACAAGAAGGCGACCCTAGATGGAATAAATTAAAAGATTTACTACAATAATCAATTAAAGGAACAAAATGGCACATCCTAAGAGAAAAATATCCAAAACTAGAAGAGATAAAAGAAGAACGCATTTCAAAGCAACACCTTCTCAAATTGCAGTAGACTCTTCAACAGGTGAAGCCCACTTGTATCACCGTGCTCACTGGTATGAGGGTAAATTGTATTACAAAGGAAAAGTCCTTATTGACAATACTGAAGTTGCAAAAGCTTAGAAAGTTCAACAAGTTATTAAAAAGATGCTCTCATTATTGGGAGCTTTTTTTTGTAAAAAAAAAGATCTTATCGATTAAAATCTAGTATATTCACTTTTCGAATGCTAGATTATTAAGCAAGCATTTTAATGAAAAGTATCAATTCAAAAGGTATTAAGGCTGCCATTACTGCTGTAAGCGGTTATCTCCCCTCAGAAGTTTTATCCAATAGTGATTTGGAAAAAATGGTTGACACAAGTGACGAGTGGATAGTTGCTAGAACGGGAATAAAAGAGCGTCGGATTGCTCGAAACCCTTTAGAGCCAACATCTTTTCTCGCAATTCAAGCTGCAAATCAACTTATTCAAAAAAACAATATTGATCCAAGTACAATTGATTTGGTAATAGTAGCAACGGTGACTCCAGACATGCCTGTTGCAGCGACTGCGCCCTATGTAGCCACAAAAATTGGCGCTCATAATGCATTCGGTTTTGATCTTCAGGCAGCATGCTCGGGTTTTTTGTATGGGATGTCTTCAGCAGCAAATTACATTGAATCAGGACGTTACCAAAAAGTCCTTTTGATTGGAGCAGATAAAATGTCATCGATTGTCGATTACACGGATCGTTCAACCTGTATCATATTTGGTGATGGCGCAGGAGCAGTTCTATTTGAACCTTCTTTAAATGATTTTGGATGGGAAGACTCTTACTTTAGAAGCGATGGCTCAGGGAGAGAATTTTTAAATATCAAATCAGGTGGATCTTTGCATCCTTTCAATGTAAACACCTATGCAGAGGGTGGACACAATATTATGCAAGTGGGTCAAATGGTTTTTAAAAATGCAGTAAAAAACATGGCTGATGCTGCCGAAAAAGTAATGATTCAAAATCAACTCAAGGGAAGCGACATCGCATATTTACTGCCCCATCAAGCTAATAAAAGAATTATCGATGCGACTGCAAGGAGAATGAATCTTTCGGAAGAGCGTGTTCTGATGAACATAGAAAAGTACGGAAATACTACCGCAGCAACTTTACCTTTATTACTTTCGGACTATGAATCTGAGTTTTCTAAAGGAGATAAATTGATTTTCGCCGCATTTGGAGGAGGTTTTACTTGGGGAGCTGCCTACTTAACATGGAATTACGACAATAACAATTAAATATTTAGCAAATGAATATTAAAGAAATTCAAAATCTCATCAAATTTGTGGCGAAATCAGGCACATCTGAGGTTAAACTCGAAATGGACGACATCAAAATCACAATTAAAACAGGTGGATATGAACGTGTTGAGCCAACGACAATTGTACAACAAGTACCAAGTCTTTCGCCTACTGCACCAGCAGCTTTAGCTCCAGTATCATCAGCTATTCCAGACGTACTAGCTACCCCAGCTGTAGTTGAAAACGATAAATTTATCACTATAAAATCACCTATTATTGGAACTTTTTACAGAAAACCATCTCCAGATAAACCAACTTTTGTAGAAGTTGGCCAAGAAATTAATGAAGGTGATGTTCTTTGTGTAGTTGAAGCTATGAAATTATTCAATGAGATTGAATCTGAGGTTCGCGGAAAAATCGTTAAAATATTAGTAGACGAATCTACACCCGTAGAATTTGATCAACCCCTATTTTTGGTTGACCCCTCCTAAGAAGTTTCATAAAAAAGATATTTATGTTTAAAAAAATATTAATAGCCAATCGTGGAGAGATAGCCCTCAGGGTTATTCGAACCTGTAAAGAAATGGGAATTAAATCTGTAGCAGTCTATTCTAAAGCAGATGAGGAAAGTTTACATGTAAAGTTTGCAGACGAAGCGGTTTGTATCGGTCCTGCTGCAAGTTCAGAGTCCTACCTAAAAATGTCTAATATTCTTGCGGCAGCAGAAATTACCAATGCAGATGCAATTCATCCGGGATATGGATTTTTATCGGAGAATTCAAAGTTTTCCAAAATGTGTGAAGAGCACCAGATCAAATTTATTGGAGCATCTTGTGACATGATCAACCAAATGGGAGATAAGGCATCTGCTAAAGCAACCATGAAAGCTGCTGGAGTTCCCATCATTCTGGGTTCAGAAGGGATATTAAATGATTTTGAAGAAACTCAAAAACTAGCCTCCGAAATGGGTTATCCTGTAATGCTCAAAGCTACCGCTGGAGGTGGAGGTAAAGGAATGCGAGCAGTTTGGAAAGAAGAAGATCTTCAAAAAGCTTGGGACAGTGCTCGACAAGAAGCTACAGCAGCTTTTGGAAACGATGGTATGTACATGGAGAAACTTATCGAAGAGCCACGTCATATTGAAATTCAAATTGTTGGAGACAGTTTTGGAAAAGCCTGTCATTTGTCGGAACGTGATTGTTCGATTCAAAGGCGTCATCAAAAGCTAACAGAAGAAACCCCCTCTCCATTTATGACCGATGAGCTTCGAGATAAAATGGGAAAAGCAGCCGTTTTAGCAGCAGAGTACATTAAATATGAAGGAGCAGGAACGGTTGAGTTTTTGGTTGATAAGCATCGTAATTTTTATTTTATGGAAATGAATACGAGAATTCAAGTAGAGCACCCCATTACCGAACAAGTAATTGATTTTGATTTGATCAGAGAGCAAATCTTTGTTGCAGCAAAAATCCCAATTTCTGGAAAGCATTATTTACCAAAACTTCATTCGATAGAGTGTCGGATAAATGCCGAAGACCCTTCCAATGATTTTCGCCCTTCACCAGGTAAAATCACCAACCTCAATATTCCAGGTGGGCATGGAATACGTTTAGACACCCATGTTTACTCAGGATACATTATCCCACCTTTTTATGATTCTATGATTGCAAAATTGATTACTACTGCTCAAACCCGAGAAGAAGCAATCAATAAAATGAAAAGAGCGCTACAAGAATTTGTGATTGAAGGGGTAAAAACAACCATTCCTTTCCATTTACAATTGATGGACCATCCCGATTATCTGTCTGGGAATTACACCACTAAATTTATGGAAGAGTTTGAAATGAAATAATTTTTATTTTAATGAATTAAACCCAACCTTGAGCTACCAAATATTCAGCAATTTGAATGGTATTGGTTGCTGCACCTTTTCTGAGATTATCCGATACAATCCATAGATTAAAGGTGTTTTCTTGAGAGAAATCTTTTCTGATTCGCCCTACAAAAACATCATTTTTACCCTCAGCATAGATGGGCATTGGATAGGTATTGGTGTCGGGATTATCTTGAACAATTACTCCTGGACTTTGGTTCAACAAAGTTTGTATTTCTTGTACAGAAGCTTCTTTTTTTAAATGTACGTTGACAGACTCACTGTGGCCTCCTACAACTGGGATTCGGATTGCTGTTGCAGTTACCCCTATACTGTTATCACTCAAAATTTTATGGGTTTCTTTCACCAATTTCATTTCTTCTTTGGTGTATCCGTTTTCTTGAAAATTATCACAATGAGGAATTGCATTTCGATGAATGGGGTAAGGATAAGCCATTTCTCCTTGTTTACCTTCATATTCGTTTTCTAATTGTTGAACCGCTTTAACCCCCGTCCCTGTTATGGACTGGTAGGTCGAGATAACTAATCGTTTGATCCCATAATTGTCTTGTAAAGGAGCAAGTGCAACCAACATTTGAATGGTAGAACAGTTTGGGTTTGCAATAATTTTATCTTCGGGTGTGAGTTGATCTGCATTGATTTCTGGAATCACCAATTTTTTTGTAGAGTCCATTCTCCAAGCAGAGGAATTATCTATTATTGTGGTTCCAGCGGCAGCAAACTTTGGTGCCCACTCCAAAGAAGTTTCTCCACCAGTAGAAAATAAAGCAACATCAGCTTTCATTTCCAATGCAGTGGACAGTCCAACAACAGTGTAAGATTTTTCTTGAAACATTATTTTTTTTCCGACTGAGCGTTCGGATGCAACGGGAATTAATTCTGTTAATGGGAAATTTCTTTCAGCGAGTACTTTTAACATGACTTGGCCTACCATTCCAGTAACTCCAACTAAGGCAACTTTCATCTGCTGTTTTTTTGATTAATGACCGCAAAAGTAATGATAATATTTATGGCTTCAAACGAAAGCTCTAGAAATATCAAATTCAAAACAATTTGTTTTAAATACAACAACCCTAAATGTAAACCCTTTGAATTCTTGGGCTAAGGCTTGTTAGAATTTCGTATGAAATCGTATTTGCTGATGCTGTAAAATCTGAAGCAGTGAATTTTTGATCGAAAATAATAGCCTCTGTTCCAAGGGGACAGTCGACTGATGTCAAGTCTATCATGAGCATATCCATACATACATTCCCAATGATGGTAACAGTTTGACCTAAAACATTTACTTTCCCAACGCTGTTTCCGTATTGTCTTCCAATTCCATCAGCATGACCAAGTGGAATGATGCCGATTCGACTTTCTTTTGTAGCAATCCATCCTTGATTGTAACCAACACTTTCCCCTTTTTTGATAAAATGTATTTGACAAATTGGGGCACTGAGTTTTGCTATTGGTCTAAGTGATTTGTTCCATTCGGGATTATTTGCAAAACCATAGAGCGCAATTCCTATTCGAACTGCATCCAATTGGTGTTCAGGATAATTAAAAACACCTGAACTGTTTAGGATATGGAATTTTGGAGGGGAAGTGCAAAGTTCTTTAACCCTTGATTTTATTAATTCAAAAGTATCGAACTGCTTTTTTGTAAAAGCACAAGGTTTTGGGTTTTCGGAGAATCCTAAATGAGAATAAACACTTTTAATATGAATTAAAGGAGTATTCACTTTTTTAAAAAAAGAGTCTAAATTTTCTAAAGAAAAGCCAATACGGTTTAGGCCTGTATTACATTTAATATGTACCGGATAGTTTTTAATATTTTTTTCTTTCAATAAAGAAATAAATGCATTGCTGATTTCCAAATTGTAAAGAACAGGTTCTAATAGGTATTCGATTATTTGCTCCAATTGTTCCAATTGAGGATAAAAAACCATAAGTGGATTTTTGATACCAGCCTCGCGAAGTATTTTACCTTCTTTAGCATAAGCTACTGCAAAATAAGTAGCTCCAAGTTTAGAAAGTTCTTGAGCAATTCGGGCTCCATCATTTCCGTATCCATTGGCTTTAACTACAGCAATAAGGGTTGTATCTGGATTTATTTTTGATCGGAGGGTGTTGTAGTTATGTGCTAAAGAATCCATGTTAATGGTCAGACGCGCTTCTTTGATCATGAATTATTTTTAGGCTTTCTTTTTCTATTTTTTTGAAGTGATTCTTCCTTGCGGGCCTTGTAAAAAGCAGCTCTACTCAAAGGTTCATAAGCTTCCCTTTCACCCAAAACAACAAGTCCATCTTCTTGAGATATTCGATGACTGTATTGTGCTAAATTCCCAGTTTGGGTACAAACAGCGTGTACTTTGGTAACATATTCGGCTTTAGCCATAAGCGCAGGCATTGGTCCAAAGGGGTTTCCTTTGAAATCCATATCCAAACCTGCAACGATCACACGAATCCCTTGATTAGCAAGATTATTGCACACTTGAACTATTTCTGAATCAAAAAATTGTGCTTCATCTATGCCTACTACATCGCAGTCTGAAGCTAAAATTGGAATATTTGCTGCTGCTGGCACGGGTGTTGAACGGATTATGTTTTGATCATGCGAGGTAACTAAGTCGTCCTCATAACGATTGTCAATACTAGGCTTAAATATTTCAATTCGTTGTTTGGCAAATTGCGCGCGTTTGAGCCTTCTAATTAATTCTTCAGTTTTCCCAGAAAACATGGAACCACAGATTACCTCGATCCACCCGAATTGTTCATTTTGATTTACAGTGTTTTCTAAAAACATTTTTGTAATTTTCAACAACGCTTTTAACTAGCCTCAACAAAAGTATTAAAACTAATTGTTCAAAAGAGTCAAATTTAATGATTAATATACTTCTTTCAGAATTAAAACAAATAGCGCAGTCTATTTTAGATCAAGAGGATAGTGTAAATTTAGCTGAACTTGAATTACAGCTTCGAGTGTTGCAGAAGCAGATTACAATCTTGGAACACGAACAGCAAAGGAGTTTAACAGAAAACCAAAGTAAAGTTGAACCCATAGAGTTTGAAAACTCAAAGCAAATTATTCAAGAACCAGCCCCCTCTGAGCTTGCTCCCCAAGAAGACGTCACTTCATCACTTGAAAGTTTGTTCGCTAACTCAATAAGCGATCCTGTTTTTGTGAAAAAAGAGAATCCAATTTCAACAACTTCAGATTCAGTTCAGGAGATTTCTAAAAATCTCAACGACATTTTAGGAAAAGGGTTAAAAGTGGGGTTGAATGATCGACTGGCTTTCATAAAAAATTTATTCAATGGAAGCGTTGAGGAATATCAAAGAGTTGTCTCTGAAATTCAAACATATGATGACCCAGAAGAAGCACAGAACTTTATCGAAAACCTTGTTAAACCAGACTACAATCATTGGGAAGGTAAAGAATCTTTTGAGTTAAGGTTTATCAAGATAATTGAACAAAATTTTAACTAAATCTGACCCCTATGAACCTACAAAAAATTCTTTATTGGACAGCTACTGTTATTCTTTCACTTATGACCTCAGTAAGTGGTGTCATGTACTTTATTCGTTCAGAAGAAATCTAAATGGAATTTTTATCTCTAGGTTATCCAACACACATTATTTTTCCTTTGGGAGTAGCTAAAATATTAGCTGTAATTACCATACTAAGAAACAGTGGACAAAAGCTTGTAGAATGGGCTTATGCAGGCTTGTTTTATGATTTTGTATTATCTGCAATTACTCATTGGAAAGCTCAGGATGGAAATATTAGAGGAGCTTTATCTGCCTTAGTTGTTCTGTTGCCGTCTTATTATTACAAAAACAAAGTTAGATAAAGGCATGGGGAAATTATATTTGGTACCAACACCGATCGGGAATCTAAAAGACATAACCTTTAGAGCAATAGAAGTGCTTTCACAAGTAGATTTGATCCTAGCAGAAGATACTCGAACGAGTAGTAAACTTTTAAAACATTACAACATTTCAGTTTCATTACAGAGTCATCATATGCACAACGAACACATTATGTTGTCGTCCATTATTTCAAAATTGAAACAAGGAAAAAAGATTGCTTTAATCTCTGATGCTGGTACTCCAGCAATTTCAGATCCCGGATTTTTATTGGTTCGGGAAGCGATTACGAACAACATCGATACCGAGTGTTTACCGGGAGCCACTGCTTTCATTCCGGCATTGCTTCAAAGTGGTTTGCCGAATGATCGGTTTATTTTTGAGGGATTTCTACCTCCAAAAAAGGGAAGACAAACCCGTTTAAAACAATTAGCCGAAGAAAATAGAACGGTCATCATTTATGAATCACCTCACAAAGTTTTAAAAACAGTGACTCAGTTTGTCGATTTTTTTGGAGGTGAACGTCAAATGAGTTTTTCTAGAGAATTAACTAAACTTCATGAAGAAACTTTTAGAGGAACAATACTTGAAGTTAAAAAATACTTGGAACAAAAGCCCCATAAGGGTGAATTTGTTTTAACTATTGCTGGTAAACCAAAGAAATAAAATGCGCTGGGAATCTAAACCAACTCCAGACCCTAAAAAGGTAAAAGAGATACAGGAAGCTTTGCAAATTCCTGAAACCATAGCGATGCTTTTAATTCAAAGAGAAATCGAAGATTTTGACAGCGCTAAAGCTTTTTTTAGACCTCAGTTAACCGATTTACATGACCCTTTTTTGATGCAAGATATGCAGGCTGCTGTTGAACGAATCGATCAATGCTGTCGCGATCAAGGTGCTCTTATGATTTATGGAGATTATGACGTTGATGGAACCACTTCGGTTTCTTTGGTTTATTCTTTTCTTGAACCTTACTTCCAAAAAATAGTTCCCTACATACCCGATCGGTATTCCGAGGGTTATGGAATTTCATTTGAAGGAATTGATGTTGCGGCCGAAAAAGGTGTGCAATTAATTGTTGCATTAGATTGTGGTATCAAGGCCATTGAAAAAGTGAAATATGCTCAATCGAAAGGGATTGATTTCATTATTTGTGATCACCACTTACCTGCTGATAAAATTCCTGATGCAGTTGCTGTTTTGGATCCAAAACGCTCCGATTGTAACTATCCTTACAAAGAGTTATGTGGTTGTGGTATTGGTTTTAAATTAATACAGGCGCTTACAATTTTTTGGAAAGAAGATCCAAAAGAGCTTTCTTCTTATTTGGATTTGGTAGCTACCGCAATTGCAGCTGATATTGTTCCCATTACAGGAGAAAATAGAATTCTAGCCTTTCACGGGATCGAACAACTTAGGAGGCATCCGAGGATTGGATTGAAACCCTTGATTTCCCAGCTTAAAAAACCCGTAAGTGTAACTGATTTGGTTTTTATTATTGCTCCTCGAATTAATGCAGCTGGACGGATGGGAAGTGCTCTGACTGCGGTAAAATTACTTATCGAAAAAGAGCCCAATGCGGCTCAACAATTAGTTACAACAATTGAGGCTTTAAATTCTGAAAGACGAATAATAGATGAACGTATTACCAAAGAGGCACTTACTTTGATTGAAAATCTAAACGAGAAAGAACGATACAGTACTGTAGTCTACGGGGAGGAATGGCACAAGGGAGTTATTGGAATTGTAGCCTCTCGTCTTATCGAAACTCATTACCGTCCAACAGTAGTTTTTTCGGTTGTTGATGACACTATGGTAGGATCTGTTCGATCTGTTAAAGGATTTAATGTTTATAAGGCCTTAGAAGCTTGTAAGGATCATATCATTCAATTTGGAGGACATAAATACGCAGCTGGGTTGACGATAAAAAAAGATCGATATACAGCTTTTAAAAAAGCTTTTGAGCAAGTAGTTCAAGATCGAATTTTACCAGAACAACGTATCCCGACGGTTGTTTATGATTTAGAAGTGCCCCTCTCAGAATTAACTCCAAAGCTTTTTAGAATTTTGGATAAATTAGGCCCTTTTGGTCCACAAAATATGCGCCCCGTTTTTAGAACTAATAATGCTTTAGATTCTGGACATTCAAAAGCAGTAGGAAAAGATGGCTCGCACCTGCGTTTATCGATTCAAACAGAAAAAAAGCCAATGATTGGAATTGCCTTTAGTCAAGCAAAATTTTTAACTCATACTCAATCAAAAAAACCTTTTGATCTCGTTTACACCTTAGACGAAAACGAATGGAATGGTCGTACTTCTCTACAATTGAAAGTTAAAGATCTAATGACCTAAGCATCCAGATGGTTTAATAACCCTTGAGTTGACTGATCATGTTGATTTTTGGTTTCCTTGGTAATGTCTGTTAAAATTACGGAAGCGAGTTGTTTTCCCAATTCAACGCCCCATTGATCGTAGCTAAAGATATTCCAAATCACTCCTTGTACAAAAATTTTGTGCTCATACATAGAAACTAATTTCCCCAAGCTTTCAGGAGTTAATGCATCGATAATTAACGTGTTGGTGGGTTGATTTCCCTTAAAAATTTTGAAAGGTAATAAAACTTCTATTTCTTCGGGAGATTTATTGGCCTTAACCAATTCCTCGTTAACTGTTTCCTTATTTTTCCCTTGCATTAAGGCTTCGGTTTGAGCCAAGAAGTTCGCCATTAATTTTTGATGATGATCAACTTCTCCATGAAGAGGTTTTTTAAATCCAATGAAGTCGGCAGGAATTAATTTGGTTCCTTGATGTATTAGCTGAAAAAAGGCATGTTGTGCATTGGTTCCGGAGCCTCCCCAAATGATAGTCCCTGTTTGATAGGTTATTTTTTTTCCATTTCGATCAACACTTTTACCGTTGCTTTCCATGACACCTTGTTGTAGGTATGCAGGAAGGTTTTGGAGATATTGAGTGTATGGAATTATGGCTTCACTTTCGGCACCCCAAAAATTGTTGTACCAAATACTAATTAGTGCCAATACCACAGGAATATTTTTTTCGAAAGGTTGCTTTTTAAAATGTTTATCCATTGCATTTGCGCCTTTTAGAAGGGCTTCAAAATTTTCTGATCCAACAGCTAAAGCAATACTTAAACCAACAGAAGACCATAAAGAAAAACGTCCTCCAACCCAATCTTTCATCGGGAATACATTGTCTGGATGAATTCCAAATTTCTCAATTTTTTCTAGGTTTGTAGAGACCGCCACAAAATGTTTTGCAATAGCCTCTTCCGAGGCTTGTTTTAAGAACCATTTGCGAATCGTATTGGCATTAGTTAGTGTTTCTTGGGTTGTAAAGGTTTTAGAAACAATCAAAAATAAGGTGGTTTCGGGATCTAGTTTTCTGAGAATTTCGTGAACATGATCTCCTTCAACGTTTGAAACAAAATGAGTATTGAGATGATTTTTATAATATTCTAGACCTTCTACAATCATTGCTGGACCCAAATCTGAACCACCAATACCAATATTTACAATATCGGTAATTGCCTTACCTGTAAAACCTTTATGAGTTCCGGAGATAATTGATGAAGTGAATTCACTTATTTTTTCTTTTACACCAAAAACTTCGGGAATAACATTCAATCCATCAACAAAAACTTGATCATTTTCTTGAGATCTTAGAGCCGTATGGAGTACGGCTCTATTTTCGGTTTGATTGATTGCTTCTCCTTTAAAGTATGCATCAATAGCAGTATTTAGGCCACATTCTTCTGCCAATTCCATAAGTAAATCCAGGGTTTCCTTACTTATCCTATTTTTTGAATAATCAACTAAAAAACCCTCCCAATGAATGGATAAATCGTTGAAACGATTTTTTTCATTTTGGAATATATCTTGAAGTTTAATGTTTTTTTGTGATTCAAAATGTTTATCAAGTTTTTTCCAAGCTTTCGTTTTGGTTGGATCTATGTTTTGTAATGCCATAATTTTAATTCAATACTAAAGTTAGGTTTGCTTTTTTTTCTTCAAAAGACAAACAATTCAATTGTGTTTGTAATGGTTGAATGTGGGTTAGAAATTGTTTTTTTAATTCACTTGAAATGGGTTTTGCTTCTGGGAGTTTTTGCCTGAAAGGATCAACTTGCCTCCCATTTTTCCAAAAGCGGTAACATACATGTGGTCCTGATGTATTTCCTGTCATTCCTACCCAACCAATTACATCTCCTTGATTTACAAACTGGCCTACAAGTACTTTTCTTCGTTTCATATGGAGGTATTGTGTTGAGTAAGTGTTGTTGTGCCTGATTTTTATATAGTTACCGTTTCCTCGAGCGTAACTTGATTTTATAACGGTTCCTTTTGCAGTAGCCATAATTGGAGTACCTACTGGAGCAGCATAATCGGTTCCTTTATGGGGTTTAACTCTTCCGTAATATGCGATTCGTCTTTTAAGGTTGTATCGTGAAGAGATCCTACTAAAATTAACTGGAGCCTTAAGAAATGCCCGACGTAAGTTCTTGGCTTCTCCATCGAAATAGTCTATGATCCCTTTGATGCTATCGGTTTGAAATTCGTAGGCATAAAGGGGTTTGTTTCGATGCTCAAAATAAGCTGCTTTAATTTTTTCAATACCAATAGAAATACTATCATCAACAAAACGTTCTGTGTAGATTACTTTGAATCTGTCCCCTTTGTCAAGCCTTGTAAAGTCGATTGTCCATGCGTAAACATCTGCTAAATAATAAGTCAAATTACTGTTGTATCCGCTGGAGTTCATCGTGTCATACAAGGAAGTCTCAATAACGCCAGTTGCTTCGAGTTCAACTACACGAGTCGTTTTTTTAATTTTTTCGGCAAAAAGACTGTCTTTTAGTTGAACCACATCATAATTCTCAATACCGGGGTGATAAATAAAGGCATGAGGTTCCGAAACGCTGTCCTTTTGAAACAGAAGGGTATAGTGTTTCCCTATGTCTAATTTTCGAATATTAACTTCAGATTTTTTTATCACTTGTAAAATCTTGTAGACTTCTGGATAATCAATGCCATTTTGTTCTAAAATTGCTCCAAAGGTATCCCCGCGTTTAATTTTTAATTTTTTTTCATCGTAGAGGTTTAAATCATACCCATACTTCATATTGGGTTCAATTTTTAGTTCCGTTTCAACAAGGGGGTCACTTTTTTTCGAGGTACTGTTTCCACAAAACATAAAAATTACTGCTACCATCAAGGCCATTAAAAGGCTAAATAAGGTTTTAAAATAAATAAATTTGCGCTTCATAATTTGCATAAATTTCGGAATATTTGGGGATCAAATCCTTTTTTTGTTCAAAATTTAACAACAATTTTATATTTTTATTTTAAAAGGATGTTTGAGGTTTTTAAAGTTTTCAAGGTCACATTTTATTGACCCAACTGCAATGTCTGCTTGAAGACGAATAGGAATCTTATTTTCATCATTACTTACCCATAGGGTAACACTTTCTTCCTCTGTGAACACACGCCCACTTTGTACATAAGGGATGTATTTTCTGCAAGTTATTTTTCCAAATTTCGTATCGAGTGTTTCTAGTCCTAAAAACTTGAGTTTGAAAAGATAATTTTCAGAATCGAAGAACATGTTGATTGATACACTTTCTCCAGGCTTCATTGAAGAGGTGTTTTTAATATTTCTCAAGTAGTAAAAAGCCGAAATAAGATCATGAGCATTTGGGTTTACTTTAATCTCTTGACACTTTTTTTCTTTTTTATTATATATCTTGGCAATTTCATTTTCGTGATTAAAGCGGATTTCTAGGTCTTTAGTGTAACCACCTTCATAGATGTTTCTGATAAACCATATCGGCAAACCCGTTTCTTGACTGAAATAACTGTCATAATAGTCCTCTACTTTGAATAAAATTCTAGCTAACCCCGTTGTTGCTCCATATCCTTTGGCATGAAAAACAGGAGTACTATCAATGGTGTCATTCTCTAACTCAAGGGTCACATAACTCGCATTAAAAATTCCATAGTGGATTCGGAATTCAAACCATTCTCCGGTTTTAAAAGCATTTTGTTTTTTCTCAAAGGGATTTTTGATAGAATCAATACTTTGTTGACCCCACGTGAAACTGGAAACCAAAAAAAAGCTTAATAGAAATAGATTGACTGGTTTTACCACTTTTTTTATTAATTCATTTGCAAGATATACAAAATAGATAAAAATAAAAGCTCAAAAATGTCAAGAAAATCTTATTTTTTTCTAGAATTTTCTTGGAGTTGATTGAAAAGTAGAGTCCCCTTGGAGTTTCCAATAACTTGAATTAAATCATCTTTATTGACTTCTTTTATTCTTTTGAAAGACTTGAATTTTTTCAATAGAGTTTCTTTGGTTTTGGGACCAATTCCAGGGAAAACATCCAAGCCAGACTGAATCGCTTTTTTACTTCTTTTATTTCGATGTAATGTAATTCCAAAACGATGGGCTTCATTCCTAAGAAATTGAATTACTTTAAGGCTTTCTGATTTTTTGTCCAGATAAAGTGGTAATGGGTCTTCGGGAAAATAAATTTCTTCCAATCTTTTTGCAATCCCAATAATCGCAATTTTGCCTCTTAATCCTAAACGATCAATGCTTTTCAACGCGGATGACAATTGTCCTTTACCGCCATCAACAATTATGAGTTGAGGTAGGGATTGTTTTTCATCTAACAAACGTTTATATCTCCGAAAAACAACTTCTTCCATCGAAGCAAAATCATCTGGACCTTCTACGGTTTTAATATTGTAATGTCGATATTCTTTTTTGGCTGGCTTTCCATTTTTAAAAACAACACAAGCCGCTACAGGATTTGATCCTTGAAGGTTAGAGTTGTCAAAGCATTCTATATGTCTAGGTTCTGAGGAAAGGCGAATATCATTTTTCATTTGACTCATCAATCGATTGGTATGACGATCAGGGTCAACAATTTTGATTTGCTTAAACTGCTCCATTCGGAAATACTTAGCATTTCGTTCGGAGAGTTCTAGGATCTTTTTTTTATCTCCAAGTTGAGGCACGGTAACTCGAATTGATTTTCCAAAATTTAAATGAAATGGAAGGTAAATCTCGGGAGATTGGGAATTGAATCGCTGACGAATTTCTATTATAGCAAGAGATAAAATTTCTTCTGGGGTTTCTTCTAATTTTTTTTTAATCTCAAGGGTATTAGAACGAATGATAGATCCAAAGGAGAGCTGCAAAAAATTCACATAGCCATACTGATCGTCTGTGACTATCGAAAAAACATCAACATTATTAATTTTTGGATTAACAATAGTTGATTTGGACTGGTAGTTTTCTAAGACTTCTAACTTTTCTTTAATTTTTTGAGCCTCTTCATACTCCATGCTCAGAGCGTGTTCTTCCATTTGGGTTTTAAAACCCTGTAAGGATTCTTTGAAATTTCCTTTGAGTATGGAATGAATTGCTTTAATATTTTGATTGTATTGTTGTTCGGTCATTTTGTTTTCACATGGAGCTAAACAGTTACCCATGTGGTATTCCAAACAAACTTTATATTTTTTGGCAGCTACTTTTTCTTCGGATAAATCGAAAGTACAATTACGAATGGGGTATAATCCACGAATCAAATCCAATAAAATGTAAACCATTTTTTTATTGGTATAAGGGCCATAATAATCGGATCCATCTTTGATTACTCTTCGGGTAGAAAAAATTCTAGGAAAGCGCTCTTTTTTGATGCAAATCCACGGATAGGTTTTATCGTCTTTTAATAGGATGTTGTATCGAGGCTTGTGTTTTTTGATGAGGTTATTTTCAAGTAAAAGAGCATCCATTTCACTTTTAACCACAATGTGCTCGATTCGAACAATATTTTTTACTAACAATCTTGTTTTGTTACTGTCTTGGTTTTTGTTGAAATAGGAACTTACACGGCGCTTCAAATTAATTGCCTTTCCAATATAAATGATCAAATCATTTTTATCAAAATATTGATATACTCCAGGTTCTCGTGGTAAAGTTTGAATTTGTATGGTTAATGTCGAGCTCTTCATTTATTTTTAAGAGAATTTTGTTTCTAAAACACATAGGTTCAATAACGAAAATAATTATTTTCTTTGTGAGTACAATTTTAACAATGGATAAATCTCAAATAAGAAAGCAATATAAAAGCCTTCGAGAAGGGCTTTCGAAAACACAGATTGAAAATAGAAGTATTTTAATTGCAAACCGTTGTCTCGAACTTCCTATTTGGAATAAGAAAATTATGCACCTCTTTTTGTCCATTGAAAATCAAAAAGAAGTAGACACTTCTTTTTTACGTACTCTTTTGCAAGGAAAAGATAAAGAAATTGTTACTTCTAAGATTATTGATTCAGCCAGGTTACAGCATTTTTTAATGACAGATCAGACTCTCTTCAAAAAAAATTATTTGGGAATCCCTGAACCTGTTTCTGGAATAGAAATTAAATCTTCTGATATTGACGTTATTTTTATTCCTCTTTTAAGTTTTGATTCTAAAGGAAATAGAGTAGGGTATGGAAAAGGATATTACGATCGTTTCTTGTTGAATTGTAAAGAGGACTGCATAAAAATAGGGTTGTCTTTTTTTGAAGAAGAACAAAGTATTTTTGATGTTGAAGACACCGATATTCCCTTGAATTTTTGTGTTACTCCCAAACAGATTTATCAATATACTTGAACTTAGTCAGAGATTCGTTTGTTGAAGAATAAAAGAATTCCAACCCCGCAGCTGATGGAAAAATCAGCTACGTTAAAAACATATTCAAAAAAGGTGTAGTTTTTCCCACCAATGAATGGCAACCACTCAGGCCAAACCCATGACGCTATCGGAAATTGAAGCATATCTACTACATGACCATAAAACAAAGGAGCATAACCTTCTTTGAGCACAAATTCAGCTACTTGTCCATAACTGTTGGAAAACCAAACCCCATAAAAAACCGAATCAATAATATTTCCAATGGCTCCTGCAAGAATAAGGCATAAAGCAAATCTTAATAGTTGAGAGCTTTCCGAGCGAAGAACCTTCCACAACCATCGTCCAAGAAAAGTAATCATTACCAATCGAAATAGGGTTAGAATCAGTTTACCAATTTCTTCACTAATAAAGGGAAATATGTCACTAATTTTAGTTCCCCAAGCCATCCCCTTATTTTCGATCATTAAAAGTTTGAAAAACCCCCAGTCCACTATCGCTGGTTCTCCATACATAGAAAGTGGGTAGTGGAGTTTGATGTATATTTTAGATGCTTGATCGAGAAATAACACAAAAAAGATTATGAGTATGGCTGTTTTATGATTAACCTCACAAATGGAACGTTTAAATAATTTCATAACAAAAAAATAAGTAATTTAATTGGGGTGTACTTCGATGTTTCCTCTAGCTGAACTTACTAAAAGAGTTTTTGGAAGTTGATCGAGGTGGAGCCCATAAAAATGTAGATCTGCAGACAAGGATTGGATGATTTCTTTGGGCTCATAAATTTTCAGTGTTGCCTTACCGTGTTCTAACACAAGATTAATTTTCTCAAAAACCCCAGAGCAATCTAATTGTGTTTCTTTGGCAGTTAAATGAAGATTTAAATTTTTAGGAATTTTTATCACTAACATGTTTGCAAAATCTTTATGTACACTCAATTTATTAACCGGTTTTATGTAATTTGGAGACTGATATTCTTTAAGATAAAAGCGTTTGCCATTGATTTTTTCCCGGAGTATATGTAAATATTGATACTTACCTTCTTTTTGATAATTTATTTCAATTGTAGGTTTTGTGTGTGTTGAAATTCTAATTGAACTGGCCCAAGCACAATTAATGTCTATATCTTTTAAACCTGAAGCATCCCACCTTTTTGTTTTTTGAATTTGTCCAAGACAAATACAAGATAAAAATAGAAAAGACAGTCGAAGCATCTTCTATTTCTGCATGTTTTTGGCTTCAATACTCAGGGTAGCATGTGGAACCAAAACCAATCGTTCTTTTCTGATTAATTTACTAGTGACACGGCAAACTCCATAGGTTTTGTTTTCTATGCGGATTAAAGCATTTCTTAAGTCACGAATGAATTTTTCTTGACGAATAGCCAATTGAGTATTGGCTTCTTTGGACATGGTTTCTGAACCTTCTTCAAAAGCTTTGAAAGTTGGAGAAGTATCGTCTGTACCATTGTCTCCATCATTCATGTAAGTACTTTTAAGAAGACTCAAATCTTCCTTTGCTTTCCCTATTTTTTCATCGATTAGCTTTTTAAATTCTGCTAATTCTTTATCTGAATATTTGTTTTTTACTTTAGCCGACATATCTATTGTTCTTTAATTAATATATAGGTTTGTACATCATCAAACTCAACTAAAACTCCTTCGTTAACCTCATCTTGGATATAAATTTTTTCTGTGAGGGTTTCTGTTTTTATGTACTCTAAATTACTGTTTACAGCATTGTTTAGTGATTTGTGAGGTGTCAAATATAAAATAATTTTATCAGTAACCTCTAAACCAACATCTTTTCTCAAATTTTGAATGCGATTTATTAGCTCTCGAGCAATTCCTTCTTCAATTAATTTTTCATTCAGTTGTATGTCTAGAGCTACAGTAATTCCATTTCCGTTTGCAACCAACCAGCCTTCAATGTCTTTTGATTGAATGTCTACATCTGCATCAGTAAGGGTTACATTTTCGCCCTCAATATTTATTTCAATTATTTCTTGGGCTTCAAGACGTTTAAGTTGTTTCTCATCCAAATTTTGAATTGCATTTACCACAAATCGCATGTTTTTCCCAAATCGTGGTCCAAGGGTTTTGAAGTTTGGTTTTACTTCTTTAACTAGAATATCACTTGCATCATCTAATAATTCGAGTTGCTTAACGTTTATTTCAGAAAGAATTAAACCCTCTACTGCTTTTATGGCCTCTTTTTCAGCCTGATTTCGAACAGGGATAATGATTTTTTGAAGAGGCTGGCGGACCTTAATTTGTTCTTTTTTGCGGAGTGATAGGGCCAATGAGGCAACGGTTCTGGCCTTACTCATTCGCTCTTCCAAAAGGATGTTTCGAAAATTAATATCAACTGATGGAAACTTTGCTAAATGGACAGAAAGCTCTTTTTCAAAACCTGTTGCTTTACATAGGTCTAAATACAGACAATCTGCATAAAATGGTGCTACAGGGGCCATCAATTTACTCATGGTTAGCAGAGATTCGAACAAGGTTTGATATGCAGATATTTTATCTTTTTGATATTCTCCTTTCCAGAACCTTCTTCTTGAGAGGCGAACATACCAATTACTTAAAATTTCTTGAACAAATTCTGAGATAGCACGTGTTGCTTTTGTGGGTTCGTAGTCGTTGTAAGAATCATCTACTTTAGCAATGAGTTTGTGAAGTTCTGATAAAATCCACTGATCAATTTCTGAGCGTTCCAATGCTGGAATGGTTTTTTCTTTGTAACTGAAGCCGTCAATATTGGCGTATAAACTGAAAAAAGCATAGGTGTTTTGTAAAGTTCCAAAGAATTTTCTTGATACTTCGGCAATTCCTTCAAGATCAAATTTTAGATTATCCCAGGGGTTTGCATTTGAAATCATGTACCAACGCGTTGCGTCAGGACCATAAGTTTCTAGGGTCTTAAAAGGATCCACTGCGTTACCCAAACGCTTGGACATTTTCTGTCCGTTTTTATCTAAAACTAATCCATTGGAAACTACATTTTTGTATACGACAGAATCAAAAACAAGAGTTCCAATAGCGTGTAGGGTGTAGAACCATCCTCTAGTCTGATCAACTCCTTCGGCAATGTAGTCTGCAGGGAAGGCCTTATTTTGATCAATCTTTTCTTTGTTTTCAAAAGGGTAATGCCACTGGGCATAGGGCATTGAACCAGAGTCAAACCATACGTCGATAAGATCAGCTTCCCGGGTCATTGCTTTACCCGAAGGGCTACAAAGGGTTATTTTATCTACAGTATTTTTATGTAAATCAATAAGATCATAATTGTCTTCGGACATATTACCAACCTCAAAGTTTGCAAATGGATTTTCTTTCATCAAGCCAGCCTTAATGGCTTTTAGTATCTCTTGAATGAGTTTTTCCATAGAACCAATTAGAATGGTTTCTTGCCCATCTTCTGTCCTCCAAATGGGTAGTGGAATTCCCCAAAATCGGGAACGAGAAAGATTCCAGTCATTGGCATTGGCAAGCCAATTTCCAAAACGCCCTTCGCCTGTTGATTTGGGCTTCCAGTTGATTTGTTGATTCAAGGTCACCATACGGTCTCTTTCCGAGGAAACCTTAACAAACCATGAGTTTAAAGGGTAATATAAAATAGGTTTATCTGTTCTCCAACAATTTGGATAGGAGTGTACATATTTTTCAACTTTGAAAGCTCGATTTTCTTCTTTTAGACGGATGGCAATTTCAACATCCACAGATCGTTCGGGAGCGGTTCCAGCTGGATAATATTCATTTTTGACATATTTCCCTCCGAGTTCTCCCAATACGGGGTGGAATTTTCCTTGAAGGGTAACCAGAGGTTCTTCATTTCCATACTCATCTTGGACCAACAAAGGGGGAATCGGAGGAGATGCTTCTTTAGCCGCCTGAGCATCGTCAGCACCAAAAGTAGGAGCAGTATGAACAATTCCAGTACCATCTTCTGTTGTAACAAAGTTACCCAAGATCACTCGGAAAGCATCCTCTGCGTTTTTAAGAGGGAGTGGAGCATCTTTCCAAAGTTGCTTGTATCGAATTCCAACCAGATCTTTTCCTATGATTTCATTGGTAATGCAATAAGGAATTTTTTTATCTCCAGCAGCATAAGTTTTTAAGTCTTTAGAAGTTTCTACCGAAATATACTTACCTGAAAATTGTTTAGCCACTAAAGCTTGAGCTAAAAGTACGCGAATTGGAAAATGAGTGTATTGGTTGTAGGTTTCAACGACAACGTATTTTATTTTTCCCCCAATAGTTAAAGCTGTGTTCGAAGGAAGAGTCCAAGGAGTAGTGGTCCATGCCAAAATGTAAAGTTCTTCTTCAGCTTGTAAAGCAGTTGGAAGAGTTTTTTTGATTGTTTCGAATTGAGCTGTAATTGTAGTGTCGGTAACGTCTTGATAGGTTCCCGGTTGATTGAGCTCATGCGAGCTTAAACCTGTTCCAGCTTTAGGAGAGTATGGCTGAATGGTGTAGCCTTTGTACAAAAGATTTTTATCATAAATCTGTTTGAGTAGCCACCAAACGGATTCAATGTATTTTGATTTATAGGTTACGTATGGATTTTCCATATCAACCCAATACCCCATTTGCTTGGTAAGCCGATTCCATACATCAGTGTAGCGCATTACCGCACTTTTACAAGCTTCATTATATTCTTTAATACTGATGCTTTTTCCGATAGCATCTTTAGTAATACCCAGTTCTTTTTCTACTCTAAGTTCAACAGGAAGACCGTGGGTATCCCATCCAGCTTTTCGTTTTACTTGAAAACCTTTTTGAGTTTTATAACGACAAAAGATGTCTTTTATGGCTCTAGCCATTACGTGATGTATCCCAGGCATTCCATTGGCAGAAGGAGGTCCTTCAAAGAAAACATAGGGGGTTTGACCCTCTCGTGATGTTATACTTTTTTCGAAAATTGATTCTTTTTCCCAATAAGATAAAATCTCTTGAGATATCGCAGAAAGCTTAAATTGTTTGTGTTCTTTAAAACCCATTGGGAATATGTAAGATGCAAAATTAAGGAATTTTATACATTTATACTTCAATTAATCTGTAAGCTCAAATAAATCTATAAAATTTGATTTTAATAAGACTTTAACATTTGAAAATGATTATGTATTACTGCGTTGTTTGGAACAAAATGATTTTGAAAAACTCCTTCCTTTTTCAGAAAATGAACCTCAGCTGTGGGATTTTTTTTTAGTTTCTGCATCGGGAGTAAAAAACTTAAAAAATTATATTGATAAGGCTTTGGAAAGCAGAGTAAAAAAAGAGGCTTATCCTTTTGTTGTAATTGATAAGAAAAAGGGACTTATTAGGGGTTGTTCGCATTTTTATGGAATTGATTTACAACATGATATTTTGAGTTTGGGATACACTTGGTATGGAAAAGAATTTTAACGAACAGGTTTAAATCGGAATTGTAAGTACTTGCTATTAACCTATGCTTTTGAAACTTTTAAGTGTGAACGAGTAGAATTTAGAGCAGATTCACAGAATAAAAAAAGTATTGAAGCGATGAAAAGCATTGGATGTACTGTTGAGGGTGTTCTCCGAAATAATTGTATGGCTGCTCATGGAAGAAGAGACAGTACGATGTAGAGTATTTTAAGAAATTAATTGGAGCAAAAGGTAAAGAGAGAGCTCGAATGCAAGTTGTATTAGAGCTCTATGCCAATCCCCAAAATTAAGCTTCTTCCAGGTGCTGAAATTCCAGAAGCGAATTCTCGATAATGCGTATCAAAAATATTTTCGATTCCTGTTCTGAAAAGTATTTTATCGCTCCAATCATAACTACCAGAAAGGTTGAGAATAGACCAACTCGGGGATCCCAAATATTCTTTTTCAAAAGATGTAATTTGAACGGGAGTTTCTTCTAAACCATCTTCACCACCTAAACTGAAGTCATTGGGATTTTTTGAACTACTAAAACGATTCCTGATTTGTATGGAAAGTTTTTGGTTTTTGTATTCAAATATCAGCGAACCATAAAAAGGGAGTATGGATGGAAGAGGACCAAAGCCTTCTAAAAACTCTGCGTTTGTATAGGTCATGTCAGAGGAAAAAGTAAAATGTGAATTGAAACTCCAACTTCCTTCAAAAGAAGCACCATGAATCAAAGCATTTCCGATATTAGCATTAAATTGAGTTTCAACAATATCATCGTTGAAATTAAAAGTAATAATTTTATCTGTTAGCGGATCCTTGTAATTGGGAGAATATTTCCTTCCGATGTAATCTGTAATAAAAGTACTGTAAAGTCTTAAAGCAAATTTTCCTTTTTTATCAGGAGTTCTGAAAGAAACACCAAGATCAAGATTATTGGCATATTCTGGCTTAAGCAGTAGATTTGGAATTATGAGTGTCCCTTTGCTTTCCCTAATTTTACCTAAATCATCAATATTTGGTGATCTAAATCCACTGGAAACAAGAAAATTTAATTGAAGGTTAGCAGAAGGCCTGTTAGTTATGGATAAGCTTCCCGTTAAAGCATAGTTTTTGACATCAATTTTTGATAAGTTAAAATTGGGAGAGTTGAGTAACCATGTTGGATAAATTCCTTTGCTTGTATTCCATTGTGCTTTCAATTGAGTATGAGTAAATCGACCACCAATAGTCAGAGTTGTTTTTGGGTTTATATTCCATTTGAAGTTATTGTAAAGTGCAGCAGAATTATAATGCCCTCCTGCATTGGGATATCGGGTTGGAATAAGTTTTGGATTAGATAGTTGCAAAACAGTATTACCATCTAAGAGTAACTTTCTAGAGAAAGCATAGGAATCTACTTTATTATTTATCCATTCAAAACCATATGCAAAACTTGTCGGACCTGTTTTAGCCGTTTCAAAATCACCATTAAAACTCCAAACTTGTAAATGTTCTTGTTGATATCTCCGATCAAGTTGATCAAATTTTCGGCTGATTCGTGACTCTTTGATGTTTTGATAAGCCAAGGTTAAATATCCCTTATAAAAAAACTTTTTTTTGGGAAACAATTTTAGTTGAGGAGAAATTAAAAAACGATTCTGAGGACCATAATACCACTCTGAATATAAAAGTTCTCCATTTTTGTATTCATTCAGTTTATCAAACCTTGGAATATTTGAAGAGTTAGAGAGTTGAATATTTAGAGATAATAATTTTTCTTTGGAAAGTTTAACAATAAATTTTTGTAGCAAATCTACCTGATCATAACCTGAGTTGTTTTGGATATTAGGATTGTTATTTATCGTGGGGTTTAGACGATATGCCTTGTCCGTGTTTTCGGAGTAAAATGGGACCAAGCCCCAATTTTCAAAACCATGACTTCTATTTTTTCCCATTCGGATGTCACCAAAACTCGAAAAACTTATGCTGCTGTAACTTCCCCAATTTTTAAAACTTAATTCAGTGTCAAAATGATTAACAAAAGAGGTGTTACCAGAATTAAAATTACTTGAAAAATTGCTTTTAAATGATTCGTTGCTATTAATCCTAGGCGTTTTGGTGAAGTAATGAACGACACCTCCTAATGCATCAGAACCATAGCCTACAGAAGATGAACCGTAAACGACCTCTACACGCTCAATAGTATTAGGGTCAATGGTTATTGCATTTTGTAGGTGTCCCGAACGATAAATAGCATTATTCATCCGAATCCCATCAACAACCAACAAAACTCGATTTGCCTCAAAACCTCTGAGAACAGGACTACCTCCACCACCTTGAGATTTTTGAAGGCGAACACCTGGAGCTAATAAAAGAAGATCAGCGCCTGTTTGGGGCTGTTTTTTTTTAATTTCAAGGGCGTTAATTATGGATACTTTTTCTGCGATTTGGGTTTTTTTTGAGGCTGTTCTGGCAACTGAAAGGATTACTTCTGAAAGTTTTTTAAGATCTGTTTTAAGGGCAATTACGTAGTTAATTCTTTCAAGGTCTTTCTTGAAAAGACTCTGAGTTTCATAACCCATAAATTGAAACGAAATTTTTTCATTATCATTAAAAATAGAAATGAAACATCTCCCGTTTTTATCGGTAGTGGTATTCCGGTTTTTGGATTGATTGTATAAGCTAACGTTTGGTATTGGCTTAGAATTTAAAGCATCAATAACAGTTACTTCTTGCGCTTGAATTAGACCAACAAAAAGGGTAAAAAGCACTGCTATTTTGTTACACATCGTCAAATATTTCATTGAGAATTTGCAATGATTTTGGTTTTGAAAAGCCGAGCAAATGTAACTCAAAATATCGTATTAGAGTTTCCAATAGTTCGCGTCTTTTCATCCGATTTAATTTAAAACTAAGAATATCACCAAAATTCATGCCTAATAATTCTCTGAATACTGGAATTTGGTCTCCATCAATGTATTGTTCTCGGGGTAAAAGGGCTTCAAAACACCCTGCTTCTAGGTTGAAATAGAGTGCGTCTTGGGGTTCGTTATTTGGGAAAATCCCCAGATATTTGGTTAAGTTGATTAAAAAAATTAAGTGAAAATCACTGATTTCGTCATTTGAGTCGAGCCAATGGAGTGCAGTTTCAAGGAAAACATAAAGAGAAGGATTGGCTTCTTCTTCAAGGATTACATTTTTAAGAATTTCAGCCAGAAATTGTGCCATTGTATTTTTTTCGATACGATTGGGAATCGTCTGATAAGGATGAATTACTTTAACTTCTTTGAGAAATTGAAGATTTCCATTGTTTTTGTAATCAAAAAGAATTTCGAGCTGGGTTAAAACTTGGAATTGTGATTTTCGAATTGTTCCCCTTTTTGCGGTCAAAATCCCTTTTAAAATAAAAGACTGTTTCCCAAGGGTCTGGGTGTAGCAATGTCCAATGAGACTGCTATCGCTATACTTTATGGTATGCAATACGATTGCCTTAGTTTTAACGAGCATAAATCAAACGACCCCTTGAGCCAACATTGCATCTGCTACTTTCACAAAACCAGCGATATTGGCACCTTTAACATAATTAACAAACCCATCCTCTTGACCGTATTCAAAACATGATTCATGGATTTCACTCATGATATTTTTTAATCGGCTATCAACTTCTTCGCGCGTCCAATTATAACGTAAAGAATTTTGAGCCATTTCAAGGCCAGAAACAGCAACTCCTCCAGCATTGGAAGCTTTTCCGGGAGCAAACAGTACTTTATTTTTGGCAAAGGTTTGGATTGCTTCGGGAGTTGAAGGCATGTTGGCTCCCTCAACTACGCAGACACATCCGTTTTTAACTAAAAAAACAGCATCTTTTTTGTGTAATTCGTTTTGAGTAGCACAAGGTAGAGCTACATCACAAGGAACTTCCCAGGGGGTTTTGCCCGCAAAAAATTTTGCATTTGGATAGCGTTCAATGTATTTTTGAATTCGTCCTCTTTGAACGCTTTTGAGGTTCATGACGTGATCTAATTTTTCAGAATCAATGCCTTCTTCGTCGTAAATGTACCCTCCAGAATCAGAAAGGGTGGAGACGGTTCCGCCCAGTTGAATTACTTTTTCAGCTGCAAATTGAGCAACGTTTCCGGAGCCAGAAATGACTACTTTTTTTTCTTCTAAACTTGTGCCAATATTTTCCAGCATTTTTTGTGTAAAATAAACTACACCATACCCTGTTGCCTCAGGGCGAATCAAAGAACCTCCCCAGCTAACACCTTTTCCTGTGAGTACACCAGTGAACTCATTTTTCAAACGTTTGTATTGACCAAAAAGATATCCGATTTCCCTTCCACCTACTCCAATATCACCAGCAGGAATGTCACGATTGGGTCCAATGTGACGAAATAATTCGGTCATAAAACTTTGACAAAAGCGCATTACCTCATTGTCACTTTTTCCTTTCGGATCAAAATCTGAACCTCCTTTACCACCTCCCATGGGAAGTGTGGTAAGACTGTTTTTGAAAACTTGTTCAAAGGCCAAAAACTTGAGTACACTTAAGTTTACACTCGGGTGAAAGCGCAATCCACCTTTGTAGGGACCAATTGCTGAATTCATTTCAATTCTATATCCACGGTTTACTTGAATTTCATTTTGGTCATCGATCCAAGAAACTCTAAAGAATACTACACGTTCTGGTTCAACCATACGGAGTAAAATATTTTGCCCGTAATAAATATCATTTTCAACAATGTAAGGAATCACATTTTCAGCAACTTCAGTAACAGCCTGCATAAATTCAGGCTCATTTTGGTTTCTTTCTTGTACTTGAGCCAAAAAATTATCGATTATTTTTTTCATTTTAACTGGTTTTTTAAAAGCAGTAATTAGCAAAAATTATTTGATAACGAATGTAGTTTTTTTGTTCCTTTTTATGCAAATAAAAGCGCAACAACTTCTTCTATTTTAGTTAAAGCTAAAAAATTGATTCCTGTGTTATTGGATTCATTTTTACCTCCTTTAGATGTAACTATGGTTTCGAACCCAAGTTTTTGGGATTCCGAAATTCGTTGATCCAATTTGGATACCGGTCGCAATTCTCCAGAAAGTCCAATTTCGGCTGAAAAACAAATTTCTTTTGGGAGTGCTATGTCGTGATAACTCGATAAAACAGCTGCAACCACTGCAAGATCAATTGCAGGATCTTCGCTGCTTATTCCGCCAGTAATGTTTAAGAAAACATCTTTACTTCCTAATTGAAACCCTGCCCTTTTTTCGAGTACTGCCAACAACATATTGAGCCTTTTGGCATTAAATCCTGTAGTACTTCGTTGAGGTGTTCCATAAACTGCGGTACTTACCAAAGCTTGAACTTCTATCATAAGAGGGCGAACACCTTCAATTGTAGCTGCAATTGCATGACCACTCATTTCTCGATCGGTTTGAGAAATCAATAGTTCACTTGGGTTTGTAACAATACGGAGTCCAGTGGATAACATTTCATAGATTCCGATTTCATCGGTGGATCCAAAGCGATTTTTTTGAACTCTTATGATTCTGTAAATATGATTTCGGTCTCCTTCAAAATGAAGAACCGTATCAACCATATGCTCTAAAACTTTTGGCCCAGCAATGGTTCCATCTTTTGTTATATGACCTACTAAGATAACAGGAGTATGGGTTTTTTTAGCAAACTGAATTAGCTCTGAGGCACATTCTTTGATCTGAGAAACACTTCCAGAACTACTTTCGATGTATTGGGTTTGTAGGGTTTGAATTGAGTCAATAATTACAATATTTGGTTCAAGTAACTCGATCTGTTTGAATATTTTTTGTGTTTGAGTTTCACTTAAAACATAACAATTTCCGTTTTGTGAATCGATCCGCTCTGCTCTTAATTTGATCTGTTTTTGACTTTCCTCTCCAGAAACATACAGTACCCTTCCATCAATTTGAAGTGAAATTTGAAGTAATAAAGTAGATTTTCCAATTCCCGGTTCACCTCCTAAAAGTGTTATTGATCCTGGGACAAGCCCCCCTCCCATAACTCTGTTTAATTCAAAATCATTGGTCGAAATCCGAGGTTCTTTATCGGTGTCGATTTCTTGGATTCTAATGGGACGAGTTCCTTTTCCATTAGTGAATTTAGGTTCTACCCAGCCTTTTTTTTCCTTTTTTTCTACAACTTCCTCTAAAAGGGTATTCCACTCTTTACATCCGTTACACTGACCTTGCCATTTGGGGTGAGGAGTTCCGCACTTTTGACAAAAAAAAGTTGTTCTTACTTTATTCATTCAAAAGAATTATTTAAGTGTTTCAATTTTAGTTAAAATCATTTCTTTTGTAATAAAGTCAATTGGTTCAAGGGTGTAAGCGCGTTCATAATTTTTAAGGGCTTTTTTGTAGTCTTCCAAAAATTCATACCCCAAACCATTAAAGTAGTGACCCATCATGGTTGTTGGATAATCTTGAATTGCTAATTCTCCGAGAACAAAAAGCGTTTCTGCATCAGTTTTTTTTTGAGCCGCAGCAAAAACAGCCATAACATCATTTAAAATATATTTTTTTTGGATTCCTAACTCACGGAATATTCTTTGATATTTATTTACCAGAAAGGTGTGTGGTGGTGAGCTGTCTCTTAAAATCTTTTCTTTGTACACTTTTGGGCTTATAGGTTGGTAAACTCTAAAAATATTTTCCAATGCAATAGGAATAGAATACATAGAGGAGGAGAATTCGTCTGGATTAGCAAACATATCATTGGTTAGATGAAACTTTGGATTTTTTATATTTTTTAATTCATCACTCAAAATAGAGGTATTGGTTCTTTGTCTTTTTGGAAGGTTCTCCGAATTAGAAAGATAATAACTAATATCCTTTTTGACTGATGTTGTTTTTGCAATTATCGGGTCAATTATTGAACCTGTAACTTCAGGTGTAATGGCAATGTATGCTGAAAATATTGGATTATTGTCTAATAAAAAGAAGTTTATAAAATTCCCAAATTTATTTTTCCCTATAATTACTTTTAAGTTGGAGATATTGTATTTAGCTTGAAGACGTTGTACGATATCAGAAATAATAAATTGTTTAAAATTTGCTCCACGTGAGCTCAGTTGACCTGAACTTCTATTGATTTCGGAATCCCTATTTACTTGTCCAGAGCCCTCTTGGCGTATTCCAACTACAATTGATTTTGGCATGTAGCCAATTTTAGATAAAAACTCAACATTACTTACCGTAAGGCTAAATAAATCGTTACCCTCTAAGACTACAATTAGGGGCAGAGGGTCAATGGAATCACTTTCAATTTTTGGCACATACAAGTCAATTGTTCTTACTTTTCCAAGAACAGAAGATTCAATGTTTTCCTTTGTGATTTGGGCTCCGAGATCAAAACAGAATAAGACGGTCAGAATTAACAATAAATTTTTCATAAAAAAGTAGTAATAATCAGTGTACGGTAAGATACTTACTTTTTTCTATTTATGAGAGGTAAAATGAAAAATGAAAGACTTCCAAAAACGATAGCCGTTACCGTTTGTGAGGTCCACATAATCCATCCGAAAGCAAGACTAGACTCTTTTGAAATCCCATAACTTATTAGAACCAGAGAAACTGAAAAAGGGTAAATGCCTATTCCACCGTTTGTTACTGAAATGGTAATAGCCCCTACAATAAATCCAATCAATAAGGCTTCAAAAGGAAGATCAAAGGTTTCAGGTAAGGCTAATTTAACAACATAAAACATGAAGACATAAAGCCACCAGATTAAAATTGTATGGAATAAATAAGCCCATTTTTTTGGCATTTTTACTAGGGTTAAAATCCCTTCGGTAAGACCTTTAATTATACCAAGGATTTTTTTAGCTAAAACAGAACTGGATTTTTTTAGCTGTTTAATCAAAATCCAGAGGGAACAACCCAAGAGTACTAGAGAAATAATTAAAGAAACTGGATTGAAGTGTTGCTTTTCTAGAAACGAGATAATAAATTCAAACTGCAGTAATAATGCAATTCCGATGACTAGAAATAACATGATTATATCCACCATACGTTCAGCAATAATGGTACCAAAGCTCTTTTCAAAGGGAATATTTTCATAGGTTTTCATTACTGTCGCTCTAAAAAACTCTCCTGATCTTGGGACACCAAGATTGGCAATGTAGACAATGAAAATTGATAAAATATTATTAATTAGCTTAGGGCGATATCCCATGGGATGCAACATAAAATTCCATCGATATGCTCTAGAAAAATGACTTAATAAACCCATGCAAAGAGATAAAAACACAAAACGATAATCTGCATTTTTTACTGCTTTATAAATTATTTCTCGATCCGATTCGGTTGTTTCTTTGATCGAAAGGTAGATGAAAAAAATACCAATTAATAATGGTAAAAGGATTTTGAAAAATTTTATCAGTTTCTTTCTTTTCAACACTACTGTAATAAGTTGGTTTTTTCGTTTGGAAAAAGAATTGTTGGAGTGTATTCTTTTGCTTTTTCTATAGGGACAAGACAGTAGCTAATGATAATTATTACATCTCCCTTTTGAACTTTTCGAGCAGCTGGACCATTCAAAGTAATTTCACCGGTATTTTTTTCACCCTCAATCACATAGGTTTCTAGACGCTCACCATTATTGATGTTTACGATTTGTACTTTTTCGCCTGGGACAAGTTTAGCAGCCTCAATAAGTGTACTATCAAGAGTAATACTTCCAATGTAATTTAGATTAGCACCAGTAACAGTTACTCGATGGATTTTAGATTTTAAAATTTCTATTTGCATTCCGCAAAGATATTAAAATTTAACGTTGTCGATTAAACGGACATGACCTAATTTGACTGCGATAAAAGCTCGGTTTTTTGTACCATTTAGGATGCTTGTTTTTTGAAGTGATTCAGCGTCTGCAATTGTAAAATACTCCAATTCAAATTCTGGATGGAGTTCAAAAAAATCTATAACCCACGATTCAATTTGAACAGGGCTGTGTTTTTCTTTTAGAGCTGAGGCTTTTTGAAGCGTTTCATAAATTATGGGAGCCATTGCTCGATGTTTTGGGTTTAAGAGTTTATTTCTCGAACTCATGGCCAATCCGTCAGAATGTCTAATAATTGGACAAGGAATTATTTTAACAGGAATTTTTTCTTGATTTACTAGTGCAATCACAATTTTTAATTGTTGAAAATCTTTTTCTCCAAAATAAGCTGAAGTAGGTTCTAGCACTTCAAAAAGTTTTTGTACAATGGTAGCGACTCCTTGAAAATGATCTTTTCTATTTGCTCCTTCCATTGTTGATTCAAGAGAGCCAAAATAAAAGAGTTTAGCTGTTATGGGTTCTGAGTAAAGATCAGAGGCTTTGGGAGCATACACCCATATGTTTCCTTTTAACTTTTTAAGTTTTTGAAGGTCTGATTCAAAGTTTTTGGGGTAATTTTTTAGATCTTCAGGATTGTCAAATTGAGTAGGGTTTATAAAAATTGAAACCAAAACAAGTTCATTGTCTTCAAGAGCTCTTTTTACGAGCATAATATGACCTTTATGAAGAGCCCCCATTGTTGGAACTAAACCAATAGATTTTGCTAGAATCTTATTTTTTGAAGCATTAAGTTCACTTTTTTGGTAAAAAACCCTCATTTACGAAAAGATTTACAAGCTAAAAGTACTGTTTTTTCTATTGAACGGAAGAAATTTTGTAATTTTGCTAAACTTTATATCATAGGAAGCTAAAATCGTTTTATGCAAAACAAGAAAGTATTAATAATTTCTTCAGAAGTTACTCCATATTTACCTCAGACAGATCAGGCAGTTAATTCCTTTCAAATTCCCAAAACCATTAACGACGCAGGGGGTCAAATCAGAATATTTATGCCCCGCTACGGGATGATAAATGAACGTAGGCATCAGTTGCACGAAGTCATTCGATTGTCAGGCATGAATATGGTTATTAACGACATGGACATGCCCTTGATTATTAAAGTCGCTTCCATTCCCAAAGAACGAATGCAAGTGTATTTCATAGACAACGAGGAATATTTCAAAAGAAAAGCTATGCTCAAGGATGAAAATGGAAATTTATTTTCTGATAATGATGAGCGAATGATTTTCTTTACCAAAGGAGTTGTCGAGACCGTTAAAAAATTAAACTGGTCTCCTGATATTATTCATTTACACGGATGGTTCACTTCATTGTTTCCATTGTACATGAAAACTTACTTTGCAGAGGATCCCATATTTGAATCTAGTAAAATCATTACATCAATATATCCAAAGGATTTTGAAGGTGAAGTTTCTTCAGATTTTGAAAATAAAGTTGCTTTTGATGATGTTGGTGAAATAGAAAGAAATCCATTAAAGAAATCAACCTATGAAAACTTAATCGACTTAGCGGTTAATTTTTCGGATGGAGTTGTTCTTTCAGGAGAGTCAATCCCTGAAAGTATTTTATTAAATATTGACACGAACAAGGTTCCTACTTTAACGTTCGAAGACAGTTTAAAAGAAAATGCGTATTTAGATTTTTTTAACAATAAAATTATTTAACTCCCATGAAGTTTAAGGCGTCCAAACTGAGGAATTATTTTTTCATTCTCGTACTTTCAATTGTTTTTCATTCTTGTAACGAAGACTATAATACAGTAGGATACGATTTGATCTCTACAAATGCTTTTGAAACAGACCGGATAAAACTACCTGTTTTTTCTTATCAAAAAGAATCTCTTACAGATATTCAAACAAATGGCTTAGTTGTTCAACAACTGGGAACGATTGACGTTCCAAATGTTGGAAGGTCATCGGCTTACATTATCTCTCAGCTTAATATGCCCACTACAAATTTTTTTGGTCTCTACAGCCCCTCAGATGAACTAGGAGTTGAAGACAACGCAAGGGCAATAGCAGAAAATGAGCAAGTAACATCAGCTTACTTAGAAATACCTTTCCTTAATAATGTGCGTGATCAAGATGGTGATGGTGTAATTGACAGTTTAGATGAAGACCCCTTATCCATAACAAGTGATAGCGATGGAGACAGCATATCGGATGCTTTAGAAACTCAAAATGGCACAAATCCTCTAAGTAAAGATTCAGATGGTGACGGGATTCTTGATTTTGAAGACACTGATAATTCAGGGTATCAAGCAGAAAACAGAGAATACGATGTCGACTCTATTTTTGGAAACAGAAATGCAAGTTTCAATTTAAAGGTTGAAGAACTTACTTATTTTCTTAACACATTGAATCCTGAAGAAAATTTTGAATCTATTCAATCGTATTACACTTCTCGCGATTTTTATGAAGAAGATTTTGTTGGAGAAATTTTGTATGATGATATTTATCAACTAGATTTAAATGAATTACGAATAAATTATAAAGAAGATGATCCCGAAACGGATGTCGATGAGACTTCGCAGGTAGAAACAAGACGCTCACCCCGTATTCGAGTTCCTTTGGATATTGATTTTTTTCAAAGACGTTTCATTGATATTGAGGGTTCAGATTCTCTTGCTTCAACCAGTCAGTTTAAAGAATACATGCGTGGAATTTACATCCGAGCAGAAAGTACTTCTGATGATTTATACATGCTACTCAATTTTTCGCTGGCCAATATTGTAGTAAATTATGAATATGATATATACAACGATAATGATACTCCAAACGACACTTCGGATTTTTCAATCGACAGAGATGAACGTAATTTTTTTTTAACACCAGGCATAACAATAAATCATTTAAAAAACTCACAATTTAATCCCGAGATAAGCCAAGTCGTAAATCAAACAGAGGGTTCTAGTAAAATATTTTCTAAGGGTGGAATAGGACTTCTTTCATCTATTGAATTGTTTGGGAAACACTCTGACGGTTCTGCAGATGCTAAACTTCAAGAACTTCGTGAAAACAATTGGTTAGTAAATGAAGCTAGTTTAGTATTTTATGTTGATCCTGAATCTGTTAGCAATTGGTCGTCTAACAATCCGATTGCAAATCGATTGTACCTATACAACAAAAGGGATACAGCCCCTTTATTGGATTACTTCTCCGACTTAACTTTTGATAACACCAAAACCAATGCTGGGAAATTTAATCATGGCGGAATATTAGAATACAGTGATGACGGCACACCTTATCGTTATAAATTTAGAATAACACAACATATTAATAATCTTTTGCGGAAAGATTCTACTAATGTAGCTTTAGGATTGGTTGTTGCAGCAAATATTAATGATTATAGCACCATAAAGGCACGATCTACAGATGAAACCAAAGAGATTTTATATCCTACAACATCTGTTTTAAACCCATTAAGTTCCGTTTTAGTAGGCTCTCATCCAGCCGAAGGTCTGGAGGAGTTTAAAATAGAATTAGAATTGATTTATACTGATTATTCAAACTAACGTTCACTATTTATGTGTGGAATAGTAGCTTACATTGGCCAACAACAGGCCACTCCAATTATTATTAAAGGATTAGACAAAATTGAGAAACCGAAGGTTGTTTCAATTAGATTAATTAAGACTGAAGTATAGAATATGATATTACATTCCCTACCATAACAAAACTTTATCCGGTTCACTCCCAAGTCCTAAAAAATACTTAATTTCTTTTTTATGATGTATTGTTCAATAATTAAACCTGAGGAATACATAAAAAGAATTATACAAAATTGAAATAAAAAACTTTCAATATTATAATGTCCAAAATATAAATATGTTAAAAAGGGTATTCCAACTACTAAAAATAGTCCCCAATATATTCTTGGTTTCCAATCAGTGACAATACTATTCAATTTTATTTTGAACAAGTTAAAATTAAAGATATCACTTAAAACTTTTAAAGTATAAGAACTTGGAAAAACTTCATTGTTTTCTGATCTTTGTATAGTTCTTATTGATAAACCAGAGACTTCAGAAAGTTCAGATTGGTTTAATTAAATTTCTTTCTTAGTTCTTTTATTTTACATCCTATTTTCAAAATTATAATTTTCTTCAAATGTAAATTAAATAAAAGATTAGTAAAACGACATCTTCACGACATTTTACATGAAAATCAGTTTTTATAATTATTCATCCCACAGATTTTTCTTTACTAATTACTGTTGAATAAAACTTATCTTTAGACAATTACAATTACTAATACTAAGAAGGATTAAATGGAAGGGGAAAACACAAAAATAAGGGTAAAACCAAATGGTCAATTTGCAGTTGAAGGGTCAGTTGATTTGGTTGAGATTGATGGAAATGAAATTAAACATGGACCACGTTTTATTATATGTGGTTGTTCTAAATCTTTGAACAAACCTTTTTGTTATGGATCACACAAAGCTTAAAAAGGAATATTTTGGAATTCTCACTATATTGGTATGATGAATTTAAGACTCCAAGAATTCGGTTTAATTGTCTATCGCTTTTCTTTGGGATATTTATTTTTTTTCATTGCTCGCTGTCTTTTCGTACTGTTTAATTCAGATCTCCTAGAGATAGCTGATCTTTTCGATTTTCTTGAACTTTGCATTTATGGATTAACTTTCGATACTTCAGCAATGTTCTATGCTAATGCACTTTTTTTGCTGGGGTCTATTCTTCCGGGAACTTTTACAACATCCAAAAATTATCAAAAAGGACTCTTTTATCTTTACATTTTTTTTAACGGACTTGCCTTAGCTTTAAATTATTTGGACGTAGCATATTACCGGTTTAATCTAAGTAGACTAACAAGTAAAGTCTTTGAAGTACTGGTGAATGAAAGTAACGGACTAGCTCTTTTGGGCTCTTTTTTGATAGACTATTGGCATCTTTTCCTTTTATATTTTGGGTCTCTATATTTTTGGGGAAAATTATACAAATACTTTACTATAGAACGAGTGCGGACAGTTCATATACGATCTTATGTATTCTCTTCAATTGTTTTGTTTTTATTTGTCTCAGGAACAGCAATCATAGGGATTAGAGGAGACTGGAGGCATAGTACACGCCCAATTACTCTGGTACACGCGATGGAAAAAGTAGATCACCCTACAAAAGCAGACGTAGTACTCAACTCCCTTTTTACTTTCATACGAACCTTTGGCAAAAATAATTTTAGAATTTCAGAAGAATTTAGCGATGCACAAATAAACCAATTGATCCAGCCCATTAAACAATACGAACCTTCAAAAGAATTTTCAACCCCACCTAATGTAGTTGTTTTCATCTTAGAGAGCTTTGGGCGAGAATATTGGGGTGCTATGAATTATTCAAGAAAAATAGAAAACTTCGAAAGTTATACTCCCTTTTTAGATTCTTTGGCGCAACACAGCCTGGTATTTTCAAATGGTTTTACAAACAGTAGAAAGTCTATTCATGGAATGCCAGCTGTTTTGGCAGGAATCCCTTCTTTTGATATTGCTTATACTTCATCACAATATTCCAATCAATCCCTTCAATCTCTTGTTTCAATTGCAGAAGAAATGGAATATTCAACCGCTTTTTTTCATGGGGCACCCAATGGATCGATGGGGTTTTTGGGTTTCTCTCAGGTTTTGGGATTTGACAAATATTACGGGAAAAATGAATATGACAACAATGCAGATTATGATGGTATTTGGGGTATTTGGGATGAACCCTTTTTCCAATTTACTCAGGATAAATTATCTGAAAATACAAGCCCATTTCTTGCAACGATCTTTTCTGTAAGTTCGCATGCACCCTTCAAGATACCAGTGCAGTATGAAGGAAAATTTAAAGAAGGATATGTGGCAATGCATCCATGTGTTCAATACACAGATTATGCCATTGCTCGTTTTATTGAGTCAAGTAAAAAAGAACCTTGGTTTGAGAACACAATTTTTGTTTTTACAGCAGATCACGCTAATCTATCTTATTTTGAATTTTATCAAAAATCAATCAATCGTTTTGCAATCCCAATTATGTTCTATGCACCAGGAAAGTCTTGGGGAGAAGAACGTTTTGACCTTGCGCAGCACATGGACATAATGCCTACGGTTGCTCAACTTATGGGATATGAAAAACCCATTAGAAGCTGGGGAAGAAGTTTGGTAAGTACAGAAGAATCCTCTTTAGTGGTCGACTACTTTGGTGCAGGATCATACTTTTTTATGAATGAGCAGTACATTTGTATTTACAATGGATCTGAAGTCATTGGATTTTATGATAAAGAAGATTATGGACTCGAAGAGAATCTCATTCAATACAGAAACAAAGAAATGGACGATATTCTTGAAAAAGGAAAAGCCTTTCTTCAGGATTACAACAATCGAATTGTCAGAGGTAATTTAGAAGCAGAATAGTGAAGAAAAGAAAGATTCATTTTATCATTAATTCTCGTTCAAAGAACGCAATAGCTCAAGTAAAAGAACATTTGCAAAACAGTTCTTATTGGACCAAAGAATTCGACTATTTTTTATGGGAAACACAATACAAACATCACGCTCTGGAGCTTACTCAAAAAGCTGTCGAAGACGGGACCTTTGGGATTGTTGCCTGTGGTGGAGATGGTACTATCAACGAAATAGTTGGTTTTCTTGTTGAAACCAAAATTCCATTGGGAATTATCCCTTTAGGATCTGGAAATAGTATCGCAAGACATTTTAAGATTCCACTAAATATTGAAGGCGCACTGAAGATTATTGAGAATCAAAATGACATCAACATAAATGCGGGATCGGTAAACGATTTAATTTTTCTTTCAAACATGGGAGTAAGTTTTGATGCTACTTTTATTAACTCATATCAAAACATACCTTCTCGAGGTTTTTACAGCTATTTAAAAGCCCTTTTTTTAGCACTCACTAAACATAAAACGGAAAACTTTTCACTTTACTATCAGGGGTTGAAAAGAGAGGTAAGTCCTTTTCTATTGATGGTGGTTAATTCCAATCAATTTGGGTATGATTTTTCGATATCAAGAAAATCAGTCATCAACGATGGAAAATTTGAATTAATCCTTTTTAATAAAAGATCTTTTTGGGCACTTTTTAACTTGCTTATAGCCAGTCGATTTGGATTAAAATTATCCAAGAAACTTTTAGAAATTATTCCAATAACGGAAGTAAAAATCAAAAACGCTTCCCAGAATTTTTTAATTCAATTGGATGGTGAAATTAGTCAAATTTCTTCTAATGAATTGAAAATTAAGGTTCACCCCAACGGAGTTAACGTTTGGGTTCCAAAATGATCCTTTTGCAATAAGTGAATATTAGATTATTTTCTAAAGATTGTATCCAATCCAAACGATAATAAAACCAACTGCGCCTTTTAAGAATGTTGCCCAATTACGGTGACGATAGGCTGTTTTGATGTCTAAGCCTCTAATCTGCGAAACAATCCAAAAGAAGGGGGTCGTTGGCATGAGAAACGGTCATAGAACCTACACCCAAAGCCATAATCACCCACACTTTACCAAGCTCTGAATCCATTCCAAGAACAGCGAACAAAGGAAATACAATGGACGATGTGGTTATGATTACAACAGTTGAAGAGCCTTGAGCTGTTTTTAGGACAGCGGCAATAAGAAAGGGAATTACAATACCTAGTTGATTATTAATTAAAGTATTTTCTTAATAATATTTTATTGGAATTTGTTGAATTATCTCTCTCAATATTCCGCTCATCCCTGTTATGACTAATATTGGTGCAGCTGATTTTATACCCAGTTCAATTGATTTTTTTAGTTGAAGAGAACTGTATTTGAGCAACCCAAAACTAAAGAAAACACCAGTCAAAAGGGCATTGGGTGGAGTTGTTATTAATCTTATAAAATCAACAAAGATATTGTTGGAAATCTGGCCGAGTAATACCTGTATTAAGGTTCCCAAAGCCATCAAAATGATGGGAAGAATAATTGGAGCTAATGAGATGCCTGATGGTGGTAAAACATAGTTTTATTGAGATCATCTTTTTTAGTAGCTGTATTACTTGTCAGAATCCTACTTTTTTTTGAAATAGAATGAGCGTAAAAAGCTCCGACTAAAATCAAAATAAAAGCCAGTGTACCTAATGTACATATCAAGAGAAATAAATTATTCATTTCTAAATTTACAGCAGCAGCCAAAGGGCCTGGGGTTGGTGAGACCAATACATGAGGAGCAAAAAGACCTGTAGACAAAGCAATGGTCAGCGCTATCTTTGACGAATTTGTTTTTTCAGCCAATGATTTGTTCAAGGAAGATAAAATGACAAAAGCTGAATTGCAAAACACAGGAATCGAAACGAAAAAACCAATACAACTTAGAGCAAAGGGAAAAGGTAATTTATGGAGTAATTTTAATAGTGCATTTGCGATGCTGTGAGTTGCATTTGTTTTTTCTAAAACAACCTCAATAATGGTTCTGTAAATAACGAGTAGTCCAATGCTTTGAAAGGTTTTTCCAAACCCTTTTGCAAAGACTTGAGGGATAATTTCAAAAGGTAACTGTAGTGAAAATGCTAAAAAGAAGCAACCAGCAAGTAAAACAAAAAAAGGGTGCAATTTTAGTTTTGTAGTTCCTACTACAATCCACATAATTGTTATTAAAATTAAGCTGAAAGCTGAAATCATGACGTATTTTGTTTCACTAAAATAAGAGATTAAATTTAGAGTTCTTTTTTTTTTATCTTTATTCAATAAATTAAATTCATGGAAGAGAACTGGACGATTTTAGCTCATAACCGAGCCATTTATTCACGTTTTTTAAATCATTTTACTTTAGAGCAACTCAACACCGTTCCAAAAGGTTTTAATAACAATATCATCTGGAATGTAGCACATGCCTTGGTAACCCAACAATTGATTATGTATGGTTTATCGGGAGTAACACCACTTGTACCTCAAGAATGGATTGATGCCTACAAGAAGGGGACTAAGCCAGAGAGAGATGTTTCACAAGAGCAGGTAGATCAAATTGATAAAGCATTATTCAGTTCGTTGAATCAACTAAAAGAAGATTTGGGTTTTAATCTTTTCAAAAAATTTCAACCCTACGCTACTTCTTCAAAGATGGAATTAGATTCTATTGACACAGCATTCCCATTTATTTTATTTCATGACGGAATTCACATTGGATCTGTTTTAGCTTTGGCAAAACTGGTTTAGGCATTGCTTATGGAGTTTATAATTTGTTTAGCATGAACCCTAGAGTTTTCAATAAACCATTTATTAGTTTTCAATCCACCACAAATAACACCTGCTAGGTAGACTCCCTTCTGAGAGGATTCCATTGATTGGGGGTTGTATTTGGGTGTTTTAAATTCATCAGAAAGCAATTCAATTCCAAGAGAATCTAGTAACGAAAAATCAGGCTGATAACCAGTCATGGCTAATACAAAGTCGTTTGGGATTTTAATAACACCTTTTGGTGTTTGAACACGAACAATTTCAGGTTTGATTTCAAGTAAATTAGACTCAAAAAAAGCAGGAATACTTCCCTCTGTTATTCTGTTTACAATATCTGGTCTTGCCCAGTATTTTACATTTGTTCCAATTTCCTTTTCTCGAACAACCAGGGTTACACTCTTCGCGCCTTTTCTGTAGGTTTCCAATGCTACATCAACTGCAGAATTTGCTGCCCCAACAATTACAAGATCCATTCCAAAGTACGGATGAGGTTCTTTGTAGTAATGCGTAACTTTATCGAGTTCTTCTCCAGGAATATTTAATTTATAAGGTAAATCATAAAAGCCTGTTGCCAAGACAATATTTTTTGTGTAATAAATTCCCTTGGGAGAATGAACCTCGAAACCTTTGGAAGTTTTTTTAAATCTCGAAATTTTTTCATAAAGATTTATGTTGAGTTCCCATGCTGTAGTAACTCTTCGATAATACTCTAAAGCTTCAGCTCGAGTTGGTTTTGGGTTGTTTGAAATAAAAGGAACATCACCTATTTCTAAACGGTCAGAGGTTGAGAAAAAAGTCATGTTCTGGGGGTAGTGGTATATGGAGTTTGCCAAAACTCCTTTTTCTATTATGGCATAATCGAGTCCTTTTATTTTAGCCTCTATTCCACAAGCTAACCCAATAGGTCCTGCTCCAATAATGATTAAATCTTTCATAATTCAAATATAAAACAAACAGGAAAGAAACCTTTTAGGAATAAATAATATATATATAATATATAGTTATAGTTTTTATTTTATAATAATAATTTATTATTATAAAATAATATATATAACTATAATGCAATTATTTTGGGTAAAAAAAGCTTGTTTATCATCTTTTATTATTCATTACAAAAATACATAGAAATAAACTCTTGTCTTAAATATAATAAAATAAGAGAACCCATTACAAGGCCAATTCCATCTAAAACACCATAGAAGTAAATTCCTAAAAAAAACAACATGAACCACCAAAAAATAAAAATAAATAAACCCATGGAGTATTTTACAGAGTTTTGAAATACAATATCAGGGAAAAATCTTAGTACTTTGCGAAGAACAAATAAAGGTAACAGATTTGGAAGGCTTAAGAGTTTGATCCAAAATTTAATAAACGTGCCCTTTCGGTCGAATATTTTTAATTCTTTTGTTGAAAGAGCAAGTTTTTTTTTCAATTCAGGAAACCCAAGCTTGGTGTTGCTAAGGTTAATATATTTTTTCTTTTCTAAATAATTTTCATCGTTCTCTGGAAGCCATAAGCAAGATTTCATTCCAGCCTCTAAATCATCACGTAGTGAGTTTGTTGCTTTAACATTGTTTTTCTGATAACTATCTAAAAACTCATATACACCTATGGGCTTTCCATAAACCACATGGACTTCTTGCCAAGGCAATTGATGGTGACTGTAATTGATTCCAACGGGAACCAAGAAAACTTTCGAGTTTTTAGATTTTTCTTGAGCCTCTAATGCAAGACGACTACTTCCTTTTGATAGGCGTAGAAGGTAATATTCATTATGATGCGCTCCTTCGGGAAACATCATCATTTTTTTACCATTGGCCAACAACTCATAGCATTGATCAAAAGTCTCTTGGTTTTTTTTTAAACTACTAAACCCATCTCGAATTCGATATACAGGAAGCATTTTAAGGGCATCTAAAAACCATTGAAATGAGCCACCGAATACATCGCTCCTTGTTAAAGATGTTACTTTAAACCCACAAGTTGTTCCAACTATTAAGGGATCAAGAAATGCACCTTGATGATTTGGTGAAAAAATCACACCACCTGATTTGGGGATATTATCCAAACCATAAACCTTAATTTTTTTAAAATAAAAAAGGTTGTATTTTTTAAAAACTAATAAAATCAAATTATAAAAAAGTGTTTTCATTGAGAATAAACCAAGTTTGAATAAGATAAATAAATTAAATGTAATCATCTAAATGAATAACTTATTTAAAACGATAACCTTTTCTTTCAAAAAAATAAATCATTAAACGAAATGATTATTAATGAACACTTTAGGATGTTGTAAATTCAATAAAATAGAGGATGTTTTTTTTTATTAAAAAGTTAGTTTTCAAAGTGATTCTTTTTAAGGGAAACGTTATATTTGCAAGCGAAATAAAAGACAAAAAACTAACTCAATTTCAACATATGGCAGCGACTGTAGGAAAAGTTTCTCAAATCATAGGCCCCGTAGTAGATGTTACCTTTACAGGATCAAACATTAAATTACCTAAAATTTATGATTCATTAGAAATCAAAACCAAATCAGGTGGACTTCTGGTATTGGAGGTACAGTCTCATGTTGGAGAGAATACCGTAAGAACAATTTCAATGGATTCAACTGATGGGTTGAGTAGAGGTGTAGAAGTTGTTGCCACAGGTAGTCCAATTCAAATGCCCATCGGTAACGATGTTTATGGACGATTATTCAATGTAATTGGAGATGCAATTGATGGAATTGGCCACTTGCCAAAATCTGGTGAAAACGGATTGCCAATTCACCGTCAGGCACCTGCTTTTGATGAATTGTCAACTTCAACCGAAGTTCTTTTTACAGGTATTAAAGTAATTGATCTTATTGAGCCTTATGCAAAGGGAGGTAAAATTGGTCTTTTCGGTGGAGCTGGAGTAGGTAAAACAGTATTGATCCAAGAACTAATTAATAACATTGCCAAAGGACACGGAGGATTATCTGTCTTTGCAGGTGTTGGTGAACGTACTCGTGAGGGTAATGATTTGTTACGCGAAATGCTAGAATCAGGAATCATCAAATATGGTGACGACTTTTTACATTCAATGGAAGAAGGAGGTTGGGACTTGAGTAAAGTTGATAAATCTGCGATGAAAGATTCAAAAGCAACTTTTGTGTTTGGACAAATGAACGAGCCACCAGGAGCTCGTGCTCGAGTAGCACTTTCGGGTTTAACAATTGCAGAATATTTCCGTGATGGTGCTGGAGAAGCACAAGGAAAAGATGTACTTTTCTTCGTTGACAATATTTTCCGGTTTACACAAGCAGGTTCAGAAGTATCTGCCCTACTTGGGCGTATGCCCTCAGCAGTAGGATATCAACCAACTTTAGCTACTGAAATGGGAGCCATGCAAGAACGAATTACCTCAACTAAAAGAGGATCTATTACATCTGTACAGGCAGTATATGTACCTGCGGATGATCTTACCGATCCTGCACCAGCAACTACTTTTGCCCACCTAGATGCAACTACAGTACTATCTCGTAAAATTTCAGAGCTTGGAATTTATCCAGCTGTAGATCCTTTGGATTCCACTTCAAGAATTTTGACAGCTGAAATTTTAGGAGACGAACACTATAATTGTGCTCAACGAGTAAAAGAACTTTTACAACGTTACAAAGAACTTCAAGATATTATTGCTATTCTCGGCATGGAAGAGCTTTCTGAAGAGGATAAACTTGCCGTATCTCGTGCTCGACGGGTACAACGATTCTTGTCTCAACCATTCCATGTTGCAGAACAGTTTACTGGAATTCCAGGAGTGTTGGTAGATATCAAAGAAACGATCAAAGGATTTAACATGATTATGGATGGAGAATTAGATCACATTCCTGAAGCAGCTTTCAACCTAAAGGGAGGTATAGAAGAGGCAATTGAAGCAGGCGAAAAAATGTTATCTGAAGAATAGATTATGTATTTAGAAATTATCTCTCCAGAAGCCACTCTCTTTTCGGGTGACGTTGAATCTTTATCTGTTCCTGGAACCGATGGATCTTTTCAAGTTTTAGAAAATCATGCAGCTATTGTATCTACCCTAGTGAACGGTAAAATTGAAATCAAAGGAACTTTTGATTCTACAAAGTCTTTTGACCCACTATTTAAAAAAAATGAGTCTAATTCAGTTACTCTTGAAATATCCTCAGGAACTATTGAATTACAAGACAATAAGATGATTTTATTAGTTGACTGATAAAAGCTCTTTTATTTTATAACTCGCCGAACTAAACAAATGAAAATAAATCACAAAACATCTCTTTTGGTGTTGAGTATTACCAGGCTTTTTTCTCAATCAGACTCCCTCGAAGTTAAAACGAACAAACTGAATGAAATAATCCTTAATTCAACTCGAATTGATTTACCTCTTTCTCAGCACTCCAGAACCATCAAAGTAATAGGTTTATCTGATATAAAAAAAAGTGGAGCTCCGAATGTTGTAACTTTATTGCAGCAAGTTTCGGGAATTGACATCCGACAGAGAGGCGTAGAAGGCATGCAAGCCGATTTGTACATAAGAGGAGGTAGCTTTGATCAGACCCTACTTTTAGTTGATGGAATCAAGCTCGAAGACGCACAAACAGGTCATCATTCACTCAACTTACTCCCTCCTATTAATTTGATAGAACGCATAGAGGTTCTAAAAGGTCCAGCTGCTCGAATTTATGGCCAGAATGCATTTACAGGAGCTGTAAATATTGTAACTAGGGCAGCGGGTTTAGGGAAAAATCAACTTTCAGCTCAAGCCGGTTCTTTTGACCAATATCATTTTAAATCAACACTTCAAACCAAAATTAAGAAGGGGGGTATTTTAGGACACTTTTCCTACAATACATCAAACGGATATCGTCATAACACAGATTTTAACAATAGAAATTATTTTATAAAAGGGAATTTCGAAACAAAAGAAGTATCATTTAATCTTATAGGATACTTTTCAGATCGTGAATTTGGTGCAAATGGATTTTATGCTACTTCAGCCGCTACCGAGCAATATGAAGAAACACAAGGAAGTTTAGTGGCTCTTTCGGCAGTTAAGAAGACAGAACGGTCTATTTTTAAGCCCAGAATTTACTGGAGAAGAAACCAAGATATGTATGTATACATTCGAGACAACCCGAGTATTTACAGAAACTTACACATTACCAATAAGGCGGGAGTAGCTTTAGACTATAGCTTATTTTCTTCATTTGGAACAACGGGAATTGGAATTGATTTTGCTAGTGTGGGTATAAGCAGCAATAATTTGGGAGAGCACAGCCGAAGTATGACCTCCATTTTTGCTGAACACCAATTTTTACTTTTTGAAGATAAACTTGACATTACACCTGGGATAGCATTTAATAGTTATACCGATTTTGGCATACATTTTTTTCCAGGGATTGATCTTGGTTATGCTTTTGATAATAAATTTAGAGTTTATGGAAACATCGGTTCAACATATAGAATTCCTACTTACACCGATTTGTTTTATAGTGATCGTACAACCTCTGGAAACGAAAATTTAAAACCTGAGAGTGCTCTTGCTGCCGAATTGGGCTTTCGACACACTAATTCAACATATTCTTTTAGTGCTGCATACTTTATCAGAAACCCAGAAAACTTAATAGATTATGTGAAAGATAGAGAGGAGGCTTTATGGGTAGCCAATAACATTCAAAAAGTAACAACGAAAGGTTTTGAATTGGAATACAACCATAATTATAGTTTATTCAATCAACCTCAATCTTTTCGATTAGGATACACCTATATTGATGATGATGTAAAAGGAGTATCAGAGTACAATTTTTCACGATACTCCATCAATTCATTAAAAAATCATTTCATTTTAAAATCTTTCAATAAGTGGTCTGCCCAAGATTTTGGTTTCAAAGGTACTTTGTCTTCGGGGGGTGTATTCAAAGTAGCTGAACGAACTAGTGGAGAGCCTTATTCGGTATTTGATATAAACTTACAATGGTCTTCACCGGCTAATAAATTTGACATTACTTTACTTTTGAATAATATATTTGATGAAGTTTACACAGAAACAAACATGGTTCCAATGCCTGAAAGAAACGGTAGTCTAAGAATGCAATTTAGTTTCTAAGAGTTTGTTGTTTTTTATTGTTGATTGCTTCGTAAATCAGTTCATTTTCCCATCCTCGATATTGTAGACGATCAAACACTTTTTTTTGGCATTTTGAATTACCTAAATGTTCGAATTGGTTCCATAATTGGTTAAAGAGTGTCTCAAACATATTTAAATACTCGTCAGCTTTGATTTCTGCCATACCTTTTTTTATATTCCAAGCGCTAATTTCGCGGAATTTAAGTTGCCTCAAAATTCGATTTTTACCCCATTTTTTGATTCTAAATTTACCTCGGGCAAAGCTTTGTGCAAACCGAGTTTCGTTCAAATAGTCGTTGATAATCAATTGACCTATGATTACGTCAATTGCCAAGGGAATCATGTTCAATGATTTTAATTTTTGAATCACTTCTTTATGACAACGTTCTTGATAAGCACAATAGTGTTCCAGTTTTTTTTGAGCTTCTTGTACCGTAAAAGAAGTTTGTTTTTGCATATTCAAAAATACACCATTTATTAAGATTGTGGTTTTAGGGCATAAAAAAAGCGGCACTCTACTGAGTACCGCTTTTTAAAAGTGTCAAACACGAATCGATTTTTTCTTATTGTCAAAAAAACGATAGTGTAAATATTGATAAGCATCTCTGGGTATAATTTTAACCCATTTTTTATGCTTAAAAAACCATTGGGTTCGGATGGAAGGGAACCCTCGATTCAAATAAGCAGCAATAAAAGGATGAATGTGTAATTCAATTTTCTTTTTTTGATGCTGTGCGTTGTTAACAATTTTGTTAAGGTCTGCGTTGATTTTGTCAAGTAAAACAATTGGTGCCTCAACCTCTCCGTTTAAGTTAGGGTTGGGTTCTTTGGTTTTGATATTTATTTCTGGTCGAACGCGTTGACGAGTAATTTGAATCAAGCCAAATTTACTAGGGGGTAGAATCTTGTGTTTGGTTCTATCGGTACTCATTTCTTTTTTCAGATGTTCAAATAGAATACGTCTATTTTCACTAGATCCAAGATCGATAAAGTCTACCACAATTATCCCTCCCATGTCACGAAGGCGCAACTGACGTGCTATTTCAGAAGCCGAAATCATATTGACTTCCATGGCTGTTTCCTCTTGATTTCTCGATTTATTTGATCGATTACCACTATTTACATCAATTACATGCAAAGCTTCTGTGTGTTCAATAACCAAGTAAGCTCCTTTTTGCATGGAGACTGTTTCCCCAAACGCGGTTTTGATTTGTCGTTCGACCCCAAATTTTTCAAATATGGGTAATGAGTCTTTGTAATGTTTTACAATTGATGCTTTTTTGGGTGAAATGGTTTTTATGTAATCACCTATTTCAACAAATAACTCTTTGTCGTCTACATAAATTCCAGTAAAAGAATCATCGAAAATATCCCGAAGTATGGAAGACGAACGATCTATTTCGCTCAACACTTTGGTTGGATATTTACTGATTTTAGTAAGGCGAGAACACATATTCTTCCAACGCTGAATAAGCTGTTGTAGATCTGCGTCGAGCTCGGCTACTTTTTTATCCTTGGCTACCGTTCTTACAATAACTCCAAAACCTTTTGGCTTGATACTCTGAACCAAACGTTTGAGGCGATTTTTTTCTTCTTGGCTGTCAATTTTTTGTGAAATTGATATTCTTTCAGAAAATGGCACCAGTACCATGTAACGTCCAGCTAATGAAAGCTCGGAACTAATTCTTGGCCCCTTGGTCGAAATGGGTTCTTTTACTACCTGAACCAGAATTTGTTGGTTTGAGGAAATAGCATCACCGACAATTCCATTTTTTTCAATATCATCTTCAAAACGGAATTTTTTTAATAAATAATCTTTTGTTTTACCTGTACTTACCTGTTTAATAAATTTCAATAAAGAAGGAAGTTTTGGACCAAGGTCGTGATAGTGTAAAAAACCATCTTTTTCGTGACCTACATTTACAAATGCGGCATTTAGTCCTGCAATAGACTTTCTAACTTTGGCAAAAAATATATCACCAACAGAAAATTTGTTGTCGTCTGTTTCTTTATTGAGCTCAATTAGTTTTCCATCCTTGAGTAATGCGAAATCAACTGCAGAGGAATTCGATCGGATAATCAATTCTTTATTCACTCTGAGTAATATTATGTCCGTACAAATGGATTTGTACAAACGGATTAAACAATAATTTTTCAGGATTTAACCTGTGAAGCGTATTTTAATTAATTGGCTTCATTTCAAAGAACAATGAATTTTTTAAGTGTATTCTGCACTATTTTTTCTTGTGACGATTGGCTCTACGTCTTTTTTTACGTTTGTGTGTAGCAACTTTATGTCTCTTACGTTTTTTACCGCTTGGCATAGTTTGTTTTGTTGTTGATTAATAAATTATTTTACAGGAACCTTACTTTTAACTCCCTCTACAAATATTTTTGCTGGTTTAAAAGCTGGTATGTTGTGAGCCGGTATTTTGACAGCAGTATTTTTTGAAATATTTCTACCTGTTTTTTCAGCTCTGGTTTTTACTACAAAACTTCCAAAACCTCTCAAGTAAACATTCTCATTTCCCTCTAAAGAAGATTTTACTTCTTCCATAAATTTTTCTACAGTTGCCTGTACATCACCTTTGTCAATTCCTAGTTGTTCCGAAATACTTGAAACGATTTCTGCTTTAGTCATAATAACTTTTAATTATAGATTATCCCATTTTAAGGAATGCAAATATATAAATTTAATATTCACTAGCCTAATTCATTAATATTAACCTTTTTAAATCCCGAGCGAAGCATTACTTTTGTAATTAATGACTTGGACTACTCTATTAATGGCCTGGTACAAAATAAACAAAAGATCTTTTCCGTGGCGCCAAAGTACAGATCCCTACAGCGTCTGGCTTTCTGAGATAATTCTGCAACAGACTCGAGTTGCTCAGGGAACCCCTTACTACAAGTCTTTCATTGAAAATTTTCCAACGGTTAATCATTTGGCTGCTGCCAAAGAGCAACAGGTCCTAAAATTGTGGCAAGGTTTAGGTTATTATTCTCGGGCAAGGAATCTGCATTACACAGCAAAAGTAATTGTATCAGAATATGATTCTGTTTTCCCTAAAACTTTTGAAGAACTTTTGACTCTAAAGGGAATAGGTGATTACACAGCTAGTGCCATATCATCAATTTGTTTCAACGAACCCCAAGCGGTTATTGATGGAAACGTTTATCGTGTTTTATCTCGATATTTTGGAAAAGACACCCCAATAGATGCATCTTATGCTCTAAAGGAGTTTAAGATCTTAGCAACAGAACTAATGGGAAGAGAAAGCCCCGGTGAGTTTAACCAAGCTTTAATGGAGTTTGGCGCACTCCAGTGTAAACCAAAAAAGCCAGTTTGCAATACATGCCCTTTTCAAAATGTCTGCACAGCATTCAACCAAAACTTAGTCAGTAAACTTCCGCAAAAAAAAAACAAAATTAAGGTAACCGATAAATATTTCAATTACCTAGTTTTTGAAACACCAAATAAAAAAACACTCTTACACCAAAGAACAACAAAAGGAATTTGGCAATACTTGTATGAATTCCCTTTGGTAGAGAGTTTAAATGTTTTAAATATTAATGAAATTTCTGAGGCTTCTTTAATTTCGAGATACACAAAAATAAAAGATACTTCTGTATCTAAAATTAACGAAATTCCAATTAGACATAAATTATCTCATCAACAGTTGTATATTACATATTGGAAAGTAAAAACTAATATTCTTTTGGAAGAAGGAATGTTTGAAAATGAAGTTCATAACTATCCAGTCCCCAGTGTTTTAGAAAAATTTATTAAAAAATTCTATCTTTAAAAACAAGAACTTTATTATATTTAAATATGTTTAAACCTTAAAATCTATCATTATGAGTGGAAGCCTTAATAAAGTTATGTTGATTGGTCATCTTGGAGATGACATAAAAATGCACTATTTCGAGGGAGGAGGAGCGATCGGAAGATTTCCCCTAGCGACTAACGAAACCTACACCAAAAAAGCAACGGGTGAGAAAGTAACCAATACCGATTGGCACAATATTGTTATGAGAAACAAAGCTGCTGAAGTCTGCGAAAAATACTTAAGCAAGGGAGATCGCGTTTATGTTGAAGGAAAAATCAAAACAAGAAAATGGCAGGCAGAAGATGGAACTGATCGGTATACAACCGAAATTGATGTGAATGAATTCACGTTTTTGAGTACTAAAAAAAGCATTCCAGATACACAACTACCAACTTCAACAAAACCACCTTCCAAAGAAGATGATTTACCTTTTTAATTTTAAACCAAAACTAATTGGATCCTGAACCCTTAAGTATTTATTTTCTTTTCATTTCAATTGAACCTGTTGTGGGTCTAAAAATTATACTTTTGGCATTTTTGCTAGTTTGTTCAGCACTAATTTCAGGAGCAGAAGTTGCTTTTTTTTCTTTGACTCCTTCTCTAATAGAAGAACAAAAAGAAAAGTACCCTAAGCAAACCACAAGGATTGAAAGTTTATTAAAAAAGCCGAAAAGATTATTAGCAACAATTCTTGTGGCTAATAATTTTATAAATATTGGGATTGTTCTTCTTTTTGCATCTTTAGGTGATTTACTTTTTCGAGGCATGTTGAATGATTTTGTAAGACTTCTGATCGAAATAGGATTGATAACCTTTGTTATTTTACTTTTTGGGGAGATCCTACCAAAAATATATGCTAACAAGAACAGCATGACTTTCTCCAGGGTAATGTCTGGGGTGATTTATCGTTTGGATCATAACCTGTTGTTTTTTGTAACCATTCCGATGAGTAAAATAACCTTATTCTTGGAAGGCAAATTTGGACAACAATCCAACTCTTTTTCGGTTGATACACTTTCTCAGGCATTAGAATTTACTCAACAAAAGGATACCACTAAAGAAGAGGATCAAATTCTTCAGGGTATTATTAATTTTGGTGCCACAGACACCAAGCAAGTAATGTGTCCTAGGATTGATGTCTTTGCCCTTGATAAGGAAATGTCTTTTGAAGAAATACTGCCTTTAATTATCGAAAAGGGGTTTTCTAGGATTCCTGTGTACAACGATAAATTGGATCAAATTGATGGAATTTTATACGTAAAAGATTTAATGCCAAACGTAACTACACCTGGGTTCAATTGGCAAAAACTTTTAAGAAAACCTTATTATGTACCAGAAAACAAAAAGCTAGATGATTTATTGAACGAATTCAAAATCAAGAAAATACACATGGCTGTTGTAGTTGATGAATACGGTGGTACTTCCGGTATTGTTTCACTCGAAGATCTTATTGAGGAGATTGTAGGTGATATTTCTGATGAGTTTGATGAAGAGGAATTGGAATATTCTAAAATAGACGAGAAAAACTTTGTAGTCAATGCCAAGATAAGCCTGAAAGATCTTTATAAAATATTACAAATCAATGATATCGAGGCCTTTGAAAAAGTAAAAGGTGAATCAGAAACATTGGCTGGATTTATCCTAGAAATAGCACAGCAGTTACCTGTTTTTGGCCAAACAATATTTTTTAAAAAAATATTGTTTACTGTAGAACTTGTAGATCAAAAAAGGATAAAACAAATCAAGATAACATTACCATAAAATTTATATGAAATACCTTTTGTGATGAAAATTTTTTTGGCGCTAGTTTTTTTATTTTTCAGTTTAGTTAGTTGTGAAGAAGATACACTTCCAAAACCAAAAGCATACCTGAGCTTGAATTATCCAGAACCTTTTTATAAAATTATTGTTGATGATTGTCCTTTTTCTTTTGATGTAAATCAGGCGGCTGAAATTGTTCCACAAGCTCAATGTTGGAACAAAATCAAATACCCCAAAATGAAAGCAACAATTTATTTATCTTATGTATCCGTTGAGGATAATTTGGATTCACTTCTTTATGATGCCTATCAAATGCCGAGCAAACACATTGTAAAAGCAGAAGAGATTCCTGAAAGAGTTTTTCAAAACCCAAAAAAGAGAGTTTATGGAACTCTATTTAGGGTTGTTGGAGAGGCTGCCTCTCAGGCACAATTTTTTTTAACAGATAGCATCGATCACTTTCTTGTAGGATCTTTATATTTTTACACAAGACCTAATTATGATTCATTAATGCCTGCAGCAAATTATGTAGAAAACGACATGATGCAATTAATGGAATCTTTTGAATGGAAAAATACTTCTAATGAATAGTATTTTGTTTTAGGACACTAAAAGAATCAACTCTCTTGTTATCAGTTACTTCATAAGCTGATCCAACTTCCTGAATAGCATTGATTAACTCTTGGTCCTTTATCCGGTTTGGATCAAAAACAATTTGGGCAACAGCATTTTCGAAATCTACAATAGCAGATTGTACTCCAGGAGTTTTATTTATTTTTTTTTCAATGGTAGCAGCACATCCGATTGCACAGGTCATACCCGTAATTTTCAACTCTCTTTTGATTAGGTTATCAGAATTTAAAACTACTTCTTGAGGTTTTGTAATCTCAATTGTTTTTACTTCTGGTGTCGCTTGCTTACAGCTAATTGTAATTACAATAGTTATAAGAATAATTAAATTTTTTCCCATCCCAAATTTTTTACAAAAATACTGATTTAATAAGAATGTATTTCCTTAAAAATGATCATTTTTATAAAAAATTAGGGGTATGACAATAATGTTTAGGAAGTGGGCGTACCTCATTTCCCTTTCAATCATATGGGGAAGTTCTTATATTCTTATCAAAAAAGGGCTTATTGGTCTAACACCCCTTCAGCTGGGGTCTTTAAGAATACTTTTTACAACAATCATTCTTCTGTGTTTAGGAGCCAATTCTTTGAAAGGAATTACTCGTAAACAATGGAACTGGATTTTACAAACGGGTTTTTATGGAACTTTTTTCCCTACTTTTTTATTTTCATTTGCTGAGACTGAGGTTGATAGTTCTGTTGCAGCTGTTCTCAATGGATTAACGCCCCTGTTTACAGTTGTTTTTGCTTATTTTTTGTTTCGTATTAAGATTCTTCGAAAACAGCTTTTAGGTGTTTTTGCAGGCTTTTTGGGTACTCTTTTGCTTGTGGCTCAAGAGTTTTCATTTAACACAAATGGCGATCCAAAATACTCTCTATTGATAGTTTGTGCTTCTATTTTTTATGGAATTAATGTTAATATCTTGAAAAATAAACTTTCGGATGTTTCTCCATTTGCAATTGCATTAGGAAATTTTTTAATGATTTCTCCACCAGCATTATTGATATTACTTTTTTCTGATTTTAACTGGTATGGTTTTTATCAAGATGAGGTTGTTTTAAAAGCTATGGGATACATCTTAATTCTTGCTTTATTTGGTACTGCAATCGCCAAGGTTATGTTTAATCAATTGTTGGCAATATCATCAGCGGTTTTTGCAATTTCAATTACGTATTTGCTTCCAATTGTTGCTATTGGCTGGGGAATATTCGATGGGGAGACCTTTAGCAAACTTCAATGGCTAGCCGCTTTCTTAATCATATGCGGAGTTTATTTTGGACAAAAACATACACCTAAATAGTGTGCTTTATCAATTTAAACTAACCCAATTAATTAAAATCTGCTGCATCAATTATGCCATTTAATTCGATGGACTTGGTGATAAAATCAATAGATTGAGGGCCAAAAGATTGAGTAGTTTTGTGGGGAAATAAGATTCCATCAACCTCCTTGTATTCTCCCATAAAAGTTTTTTGTGTTAATGTATTTCCTTGAACTTCTTGGGTTTCTGAAATTTTAATTTTTAGAAAAGTTTCTTGATCATAGAAAAAGGATTTATTTGGAGAAACCTCTAGTTCATAAGCGGCAACTCCGTTTACATCAGAAACGCTAACCTTAATATTCGAGGGGTTTAGACTAATTTCAGCAAAAATTTCACTTTCTTCTAAAGCAGTTTCAAGTTCATCCCCATTCAATTTCAGTGTTTGCCCTTTTGCTTCCGAATATCCTTTGTCTTTATTTACAACTCGTTTTTGCACTACATTCCCCATCATACTAAGGGTAAAATAGTGCTGTTTTTGCGTTGTTTTTTTAGAAATAATTTCCAGTTGCATTTCCTCCATTGTTCCCTGAATTACTTCACTTTTTGAAGTAATGTTCTTTATTTTGTCTAGCCCTCCGATAGCTTTAAAGTAATGATCTAAAATAGAAGCAGCAGAAACCCCATCAGGCAATTGACTCGAATAGTCCGGACGTTCGATAGGCGTTCCATACTGATCGTAATACGAAACCTTCAATCTTTTCCCAAAAGGAGCTAAATTTTCTAAATTATTTAAAACTTCATCACCCTTTCCTGTTACAAAAATACGAGCGTTATTGAGCGCCACATGTTTTTTGGCAGTTTTTAGGATCTCCGAAACAGTAACATCATTAATTTTTTGAAGAAAAGTTTTATAAAAGTTAGCAGGAAGGTTTTCTGATTGTATACTCAATGCATATCGTGCAATTGTTTCGGGTTTTTCCAGAGCCAAAACAAAAACTCCTGAATATTTTGCTTTGGCATCATTCAACTCTTTTAAAGTAACTTCATCAGTTCTAATTTTTTCTAATTCTTTTAACAATTCTAAAACCGCACTGTCTGTAACTGAAGTTCGAACACTAGCATATGCATTCATTTTTGCCCGACTATATTTGTTGGGTTGAAATCTTGAATATGATCCGTAAGTGAATGCTTTGTCTTCCCTGAGATTCTGAAATAAACGGCCTTGACCACCACCTCCTAAAATATTGTTAACTAAAAGCATCGAAAAATAATCTGGATGCTTTTTATTGATTTCATTTGTAAATATTACAGACACTTCTGACTGACTTGCATTATTCATATCAATAAAATGAATGTCAAGTTCTGAGCTATTTTTTGCTGGATCGAATTGATATGGGGTAGGAGCATTCCCTACCCAGTTTTTGAAAAGAGATGATACTTGTTTTTTTACGTCCTTAAAGTTAACATCTCCAACAATGACTAAGTAGGCATTTTCTGGATTATAATTTGAATCATAATATTTTATAACATCAGAAATATTTAGGTTTGAAACGCTTTGAGTATTGGTAAACTCTCCATAGGGATGTTTTTCGCCGAATGTAATTAAATTCTCTACTCTACGAGCAGCAGCTTTAACATCTTTATCTGAAGATCGAATCAATTCAATTAGTTTTCCCTTTTCTTTATCAAATTCTTCTTCTATGAAGTTAGGATTCAAAGCTGCATCTGCCATAAGTTCTAAAACTCTAGGGAAATAGCGTGAAAGAGAATAAGCGAATGCCCTTGAAGAACCAAAGTTTAAATAGGCTCCCATAAAATCGATTTTTTCTTCGAATGTGTTTTTTTTTATGTTAAGTGAACCTTTGCCAAGCATCCTTCCCAAGACATCATTAGCTCCTGCTAATTTTCCTTCAAAAATAGGAGGATTCTCAATGCTTAAAGTAATGGTTACCCTTGGAAGTTTGTGGTTTTCTACCACCATGATAGTCATTCCATTTTTTAAGGTAAAACTTTGAGGTTCCCCCAGCTGAATTATAGGAGCTGGTCCAGAGATAGGCTGGATACTTCGATCAATTTGAGCACAGATACTTGATAGGCTAAAGGAGGCTAAATAAAATAATTTTAATTTTTTCATTTCAAATGGAAATATTATTTAGTAGATACAGGTAAATATTTGACTACTAATTTTTTATTTGATTTTAAGTGCTTTTTTGCAACTTGCTTAATTTCTTCTCGACTAATTGAACGATAAATTTTAATTTCCGAGTTAATTAGGTTGGTATCTTTGTAAAATGCATGGTATTCTGCTAAGGAATTTGCAATGCCTTCAATCGAAGAGTTTGAGTCTATAAAGTTAGTTTCAAACTTATTTTGTAGTTTTTTATAATCCTTTTCTGAAATCAATTCTTTTTGAATTTTGATTATTTCTTGATCAAACTCTTCAGTTATTTTTTCAAGAGAGGTATCGCCCAGGGGTAAGCCATAAATAACATAAATACTATAATCTTCTTGACTTATGTTGATTGCACCTACTTCGAGTGCATTTTTTTTCACATCTACCATTTTACGATATAATTTAGATGATTTTCCATCACTTAAATAGCTAGAAATCATATCCAATACTTTTGAATCTCTACTTTTTATTGAGGGTGTTCTGTAAGCAGTTACAAGCATAGGTATTTGGATATTTGGATCATATGCAGTTGCTTCAATAATTTCTGTAATAGGCTTCTCCTCTATTTTTTTACGAATAATTGCTTTCCCTTTTGGAATAGTTCCAAAATAATCAGCAATCATTTTTTTAGTAGCATCGATTTGTATGTCCCCAGCTACAACAAGGATCGCGTTATTTGGCACATAATACTTTTTATTAAAGTCCAAAAATTCTTCTAATTTCGCCGAGTCCAGATGTTCTGTCTCTCCAATAACGGTTTTTTTGTAAGGATGATTAATAAACAAATTTTCTTTAACCACATCAAGAACTTTTCCATAAGGACTTTCTTCGTCAACTTTTTTTTCTTCTTTTATAACTTCCTTTTGAGTGTTTACTCCAATCTGATTAATGATAGGATGAAGCATTCGCTCTGATTCAAGCCATAATCCTAATTCAAGATTATTTGATGGAAAAACTTCGTAATAGTAGGTATAGTCACTACTGGTATATGCATTGTTTTCTCCGCCATTAGAAGAAACAATACTAAACCACTTTCCTCGTTCTATATTTTTAGTCCCCTCAAAGAGAAGGTGCTCAAAGAAATGAGCAAAACCTGTTCGATCTTCTTTTTCATCTTTTGCACCTACATGATAGAGAACGGATGTTGTTACCATGGGAACTGTGTTGTCTTGATGTAAAATTACATGAAGACCATTGTCTAGATCGTATTCGTTAAAGGTAACTTCTTGTGCTTGAAGATGAAAAAAAATTAGACTCAGGATGATGTAAAAAAAACATTCTTTCATGACATAAATTTTAGGGGTACCACATACTATTTTTTAAAAATTATAAATAAGTTACAAAAAAATTAAAATTAATTACATTTATATTTGTTTATCTATGATTTTATCAAATTTTAGTTTCTTTAAAATTCATTAGAAACAATTGCCCATGAAGTTTATTGAACAATTTAGTCGCTCCTTTCCTTTTTTAGTGTTGGGTTGTGCTGTTCTTTCATTATTATACCCACAAGTATTTATTTGGTTTTCTGGATCATGGATCACTTTTGGTTTGGGAGGGATTATGTTGGGCATGGGTCTTACCCTTCAATGGAATGATTTTGAACAGGTATTTAAAACACCTCTCTGGGTTGGCTTTGGACTTTTATTACAATTTACCATTATGCCATTTCTTGGTTGGGGTTTGGCAATTCTTTTTGAGCTGCCTCCATTTTTTGCAGTTGGACTTATTTTGGTAGCCAGTTGTCCTGGTGGAACGGCATCAAATGTTATTGCTTATTTAGCAGAGGCAAATTTGGCCTTATCAGTAACGATGACTACAATTTCTACAATAGCTGCTATTATTATGACACCGCTGTTGACCAGTTATTTGTCGGGCAGTTATTTAGAAGTTTACGCAATGGGTCTATTTAGTAGTTCGCTAAAAGTTGTTTTATTTCCGCTGACTTTAGGAGTTTTATTGAATAAATTTTTACCCAGAATAACTAAAAATTTCGTTCCTTTTGCACCTCCAGTAGCTGTTCTTTTAATTACGTTGATTGTAGCAAGTATCATTGGTCAAGGCAAGGAAATAATTTTAAATTCTGGATTTCGATTAATAGGGGCAATTATGATATTACACTTATTAGGCTTTCTACTTGGCTATTTGATTTCTAAAATTATTTTTCAAAATAAAGTTGTGAGTCGAACAATAGCGATTGAAGTAGGAATGCAAAATTCAGGATTAGGGGCTGTTTTGGCTCGCGAAAATTTTACTAATCCTGCAACTGCAATTCCCTCTGCCATATCCAGTTTGGTGCACTCTCTTTATGGAAGTATATTTGCTTCAATGGTCAAAAGGATTAACCAAAAAAATAGTTTATGAAATTAAATCAAGTTGTAATTGTATCTGCAAAAAGAACTCCACTAGGGAAATTTATGGGAGGTTTATCTACAGTTCCTGCTCCACGATTGGGAGCAATCGCAATTCAGGGTGCCATCGACGCTGTGGGCATAGATGTTTCTCAAATTGACGAAGTGTTTATGGGAAATGTATTACAAGCTGGGGTAGGTCAATCACCTGCTCGTCAAGCAGCAATATTTGCAGGAATTCCGGATACTGTTCCTTGTACTACTGTAAATAAAGTTTGTTCCTCGGGGATGAAAACAGTTATGATAGCTGCTCAGGCTATTGCCCTTGGAGATGCCGAAGTAGTTATTGCCGGTGGAATGGAGAGTATGAGTCTTGCTCCACATATTGTTCGAATGCGAACGGGTTTAAAATTTGGAGGGACACAAATTGAAGATGTCATGCAAAAAGATGGTTTGATTGATGCCTTTGATCAAGTTGCAATGGGGACTTATGCCGACGCAACGGCAAAAAAATATTCAATAAGTAGACAAGAACAAGACGCCTTTGCTGTTGAATCTTACCGCAGAAGTGCAGCTGCATGGGAAAGCGGAATACTGCAAGGTGAGGTAATCCCAGTTGCTGTGCAACAACGAAAGGGAGCCGATAAAATTATTGCTGAGGACGAAGAATACACCAATGTTATGTTGGATAAAATCCCAAAATTAAGACCAGCTTTCACAAAAGAAGGAACTGTTACTGCAGCCAATGCATCAACAATCAATGATGGAGCAGCTGCTTTGATACTAATGTCTAAAAAAAAAGCAAAAGCACTAGGACTGACTCCCCTAGCTGAAGTCCTTGGTTATGCAGATGCAGCTAATGAACCGCAGTGGTTTACCACTGCTCCTGCTAAAGCTTTACCAAGAGCTCTAGCCAAAGCGAGTATTAAGTTAGAAGATGTAGAGTTATTTGAATTCAACGAAGCATTTTCTGTGGTTGGTTTAGCAAATATTAAACTTTTGGAATTAGATTCTGAAAAAGTGAATGTTCATGGTGGAGCAGTTTCTTTGGGTCATCCTCTTGGATGCTCTGGTGCACGAATAATAGTCAGTCTAATTCATGCAATGAAGCATAAGAACAAAAAACTTGGAGCAGCAGCTATTTGTAACGGAGGAGGTGGTGCTTCGGCAATGGTTTTGGGCAGAAAACAACCTTAATAAATTATAAATCATAAAATATTTCTTTCTTTATTTAGATATGTACTATCCAAAACAGGTATAATACTGGCCAGTATGTTTGCCAAAATACTCGATACTAACATGATTCCAAATACTGGAATAAGACTGTTATTAAATAAAGCACCCGAAACCAACCCTAAAATACTTCCAGAAGTAAAAATACTAAAAGACATCATTGCAGATGCGCTACCAGCACGTTTCGAAAAAAAACTAATGAACATAGCCGATGCACAGGGAGAAATTAAACCAATTGATCCTACGGCAATTACAATAAGCGGGACAATGTATTCTAGTCTTGCAATTTTAGTCCACTCCAAAAGAAATAAGCCTAAGCAAGCAACTCCTTGAATAATTAAACCAATTCGAAGTAGCTTGTGAGGATTAACAGTTTTCATTTTCTTCATTGAAATATTTGTACAGAAAATCATAAAAATCACGTTAATAGCAAATAAGATAGGGAAGGTTGTGGGATTGACATTGTAAAACTCCATGTAAATTAGTGAAGAATTTGTTAGAAAGCACATTAAGACACCAACTGCAGCTACAAGCATAAATATGTAAAGTAGTGGTAATCGACGACCATTTACTCGATGTTTTATTACTTGATAATGTTGTTTTAATATGGGGTTAAAGCTTATTTTAGGTTGAGGATTACTGTGTGTTTCCGGAATAAAATTTAGATAAAAAAACAACACTACACTGGCATAAATTGCAAGGAAAATAAAGATTGCTTGCCAGTTTATCTTTAAAAGAAAGGTTCCTATGGTAGGAGCAATAACTGGACAAACTAACATAATCATACTTACGACAGCATATTTTCTTCCTGCATCAATAGGACCATAAATATCCCGAACAGAGGCTAAGCAAATTACGGTCGAGAATCCACCACCAATGGCTTGGATTATCCGAAGAATTTGAATATTCAAAATTTCACTTGAACTCGCAATTAAAAATGACGTAATTATAAAAATAAAGAGTCCAAAAGACCCAATTTTTTTTCGTCCTATTTGATCCGACAAAGGACCACCAAAAAATTGACCAATACCATAACCGACCAAAAAATAACTCAATGTATTATTTACAGAAATGATTGAAGTATCCATTTCTTTTGCAATAGACGGGATCGCTGGTAAGTATGCATCCATTCCTAATGGTCCAATGGCTACAATTGCACCAAAAAAAAGAAGTGTATTTTTTGATTCACTTAACAGTTTAATTTTATCCAAATGCGTATTTTTGATTTAAATGCAAAAATAACAATAATAATAAAATTTAAAAGAGTCTCCATCGTTTAATTTAAATCCAATTCAAATGAATCAAATGGTTTGTTTAATTTTTCTGCTGAGTAGCTTTTCTTATGGGCAATTTACTTTTCATGAACCTTATCAAATACAAATAACCTCTGATGTTCCCTATGAATCTTTACAAACAGAAATAGATCAAATGCGATTGAGTTTTGAAGCTCAGGAATGGTCTGTAGAAATTTTAAAGTATTGGTTGTCTGAAATGCAAAAAGCCCCTTTTATTTCAGGTGATCAGAAAATTAACTTAATCATTCACGATAGTTTAAAAAGCAGAAAAATAAAAATCCCAATTTTTGTAAGAGAAAAAATAGTTAAGGCTTTTAAAACTGAAGAAGGTTTTCAACAGCACTACATGGATTTCATCTCCGACACCTACGAATGGATTTTAAGAAATTTATAAAAACATCATCAGATAATTACTCTGCACAGTATTCTTCTCCAATTGAGAATTTATCATAATCATTGCTGCTTACTTCACCACTAACAGAGTCATCAGGGATGTAAGAATTATTATCTCTGCTATTTGTATTGAAAATATCGCTATTCACATTAAAGATAAAATAGTATTTACCATTTATTTCTTGCTTATCAATAATGTCTCCACAGCGACTAGTATCCGAACTACAACCGATACTAATTAAACCAATAAAGAAAAAAAAGAAATATTTATTAACCATTCGGGTATGAAATTCAAATAGAATATTACAAATTTAATTTTTTAGAATTAAATATAAGTGTGTTTTGAAAACTAAAGTTTGAAAACACCTTTTTCGCTTATTCATATTAAAACAGTAAAGTGGAAAAGTTTAATAATGTACACTGACCTAGGGTTTTCTAATTTCATCAATCATCAGTTTCACTTTTTTTGGAGGAGTTTGGGTTTGAGAGGCAACCACTACAGCAACTATAATATTTGCACACATAGCGAGTGTTCCAAATCCTTCGGGTGAAACACCAAACCACCAATTTTCACTAGTGCCCCCACCAAAGAAACCTAGTTTAAATTTCATCATGTAAAAAAGCATTAGGGAAATTCCAACAAGCATTCCACTAATAACTCCTTCTTTGTTCATGCGTTTGCTGAAAATTCCCATAACAATTGCTGGAAAAAAAGAAGCAGCAGCCAATCCAAAAGCCAAAGCAACAGTTGCAGCAACAAAGTCAGGTGGATTAATTCCAAAATATCCGGCCAAGATTACAGCAAAAAATGCAGCGATTCTAGCAGCTATCAGCTCCCCTTTTTCGGAGATTGAAGGGTACACTATTTTTTTAAGCAAGTCATGCGATACCGAAGAAGAAATTACCAGCAACAAACCTGCTGCGGTTGATAATGCAGCAGCTAATGCACCAGCTGCCATAAGGCCAATCACCCAGTTTGGAAGGTTTGCAATTTCTGGGTTTGCCATTACAATGATGTCTTTGTCTATGACCAATTCGTTTGTTTTAGGGTCAGCTACATATTGAACCAGTCCATCTTTATTTTTATCTGTAAATGTCAAAAGACCTGTAGTTTCCCAATTTGAAAACCATTCGGGTAAGGTTTCATAGGGCTTATTACTTACTGTTTGAATAAGATTTGTTCTTGCAAAAACCGCAATAGCCGGAGCGGTAGTATAGAGTATAGCAATAAATAATAAAGCCCATCCGGCAGATTTTCGTGCATCACGAACCTTTTTAACAGTGAAGAATCTTACAATCACATGGGGAAGTCCTGCTGTTCCTAGCATCAACGCGGCTGTAATCAAAAAAACATCAAGTTTAGATTTTGAACCAGAGGTATATTGATGAAAACCAAGTTCCCTATGAAGACCATCTAATTTTTCTAATAGATAGATTCCATCGGCTGCTTTTGATCCCATTCCGATTTGGGGAATTGGCATTCCAGTCATAATCATTGAAATAAAAATAGCAGGAACCAAAAAAGCGAAAATTAAAACACAATACTGTGCAACTTGAGTATAAGTAATTCCTTTCATTCCACCCAAAACAGCATAAAAAAGAACGATCCCCATACCAATTAAAACACCAGTATTGATATCTACGGTTAGGTACCTAGAAAATACCAAACCGACTCCTCGCATTTGACCAGCAATGTAGGTGAATGAAACAATTAATGCACAAAAAACAGCTACTGCCCTTGCAGTATTTGAATAGTATCGATCTCCAATAAAATCGGGGACTGTAAACTTTCCAAACTTCCTGAGGTATGGGGCTAAAAGAAGCGCTAAAAGCACATAGCCTCCTGTCCACCCCATAAGGTACACCGATCCGTCATATCCCGCAAAAGAGATGATTCCTGCCATAGAAATAAAAGACGCGGCTGACATCCAGTCCGCTGCGGTTGCCATTCCGTTGGCTATGGGTGAAACTCCTTCGCCAGCTACATAAAACTCCTTAGTAGATGATGCACGAGACCAAATTGCTATTCCAATGTAAATTGTGAAGGAAACACCCACCATTATCCAAATCCATAATTGTTGTTCCATAGCTATTTGGTATTTTTAACGTCTAAACGATTCATTAAAAATACATATACAAAAATCAAGACAACAAAAATGTAAATAGAGCCTTGTTGCGCAAACCAGAACCCCAATTTAAAGCCACCGATTTGAATTTGATTTAACAAGTCTACTAGTAATATTCCAAATCCAAAAGAAACCAAAAACCAGATAGCTAGAAGAATACTTAGGTATTTGAGATTTGTTTTCCAGTAATTATTTACAAGTTTATTCATAACAAGATTTTATTTTTTTATTTGTAATTTAGATAAAATTTATTCATTATACCTTTATTTTATATCAATACGTTGATTATGTCGACAAACCCTTACTTTTTAATAATGTTTTTTTTGTTGAGTATAAATATTAGTGCACAAGTGTTTACATTCACTTCCAATCAACAGGGTCAAGAAATAATTCATAAAATCTTAGTGGATTCTGACTACCTCATTGAAACAAGATACAATTCTGAATCCAATGTTTTTGTGAGTACACGAGGAGGTTTTTATCAAAAAAATAAGGAAGGATTTGATATCCGGTTGGAGTTCAATTCGAATTATACAAAGGATAGTTTGAAAAGAATAAAGCTTGTACCCAAGGGGTGGAAGAAGAGCTCTCTCGATAAACAAATTCATTATGGAAAATGGCTTATGGCAGGTCGTGTTGGTCCTGAAGGTGAAAAAAGAAGAACCATAAACGGACCTCGTAAAACCCTAAAATTTCTTTTAGATGGTCATTTTCAGTGGACTGCATTCAATACCGAATCATTTAAATTTTATGGTTCTGGAGGAGGAATATATTTCGCTAAAGATGGAGATTATGTGGAGTCAATCGTATATTTCTCAAGAGATGATTCCAAAAGTGGAGCTGTTTTACCTTTTGATTATGAATTGAGAGGGTCAGATTGGTATCACAAAGGACTAAACAGTAAAGGGGAACCCATGCATGAAATTTGGACTCAGAGAAAAAATTAAACCTGAACTTTGTTTCCACCTTCATCGACAGCTACAAAAACAATATCACAGGCACAATTTTGTTTTTTAATCTTTTCAATTAAACTTTCACTAGAAACATTGACGTGGATTCGTAAGGATGTATTTCCAACTTTAATGATTTCTGCCTTTAGAATTACCAAATCACCAATATGAACAGGTTCCAAAAATTCAATATCATCTACAAATTTGGTTACACAATATTTGCCAGAATATTGAACAGATAAAGCATAACCAACTTCATCAATCCATTTCATTACTTTACCACCATGAACATTTCCACGATAATTGGCGTCAGAAGGCTCTGCAAGAAAAGACATTTTTAGCTTCATTTTTGACATATCTAAAGGTACATAATTTCATGAAACTAGTTTTTTGAGCTCAATAAAGCGTAAAATCCTTCTAAAAACCATCTGTATTTCATACCTTTATTAAAGATGAAATATTGTATTTTTTTATTTTTCCCGTTTTTACTTATGGCACAAACAGAAGAACAATTGTATGAAATAATTCAAACTAAAGCTGATTTTGAAGTACGCTATTATCCAACAGTAATGATGGCAACTTACGTTTCAGAAAGTAATAATTCGTCTGGATTCCGTTCGCTTTTTAAATATATTTCTGGAGCAAATGAATCTCAAACCAAAATAGCAATGACTACTCCGGTTCACATGGGGAAAACTAGAAATGGTAATTCCATGGCTTTTGTTTTGCCACGAAAGTTTAAGCCAGAGACTACTCCTTCTCCACAAGAATCAGAAGTTCAGATATTTCAGTCAAAAGAAGGGTATTTTGCGACGATTCGCTACTCGGGATACACCAACGCAACAAAGGAGAAGAATTTTACGGAGCAATTAGAAAAAAGTTTAAAAAGAGAGGGAATTAAAATAATGGGTAGTCCTATAGTTCTTGTTTACAACAGTCCATACAATTTTATCAATCGACGAAACGAAATCTCTATTCCGATAGAATGGAATTAATAATCTAGATTTTATCTTGCTTGTTTTGTGTCAATTTAGTTTGAATATTTCCAGTGTGTTTTGTTGAGCTGGGTTCAAAAAGCATCAACCATACTTCTTCATCAGCAATTGGCTTATGTTCAACTCCACGAGGAACAATTAGAATTTCTCCCTCATTCAAAACAACAGCTTCCTTATGGATAAACTCTAGGCGCAAACTGCCTTTAATGATCAAAAACAATTCATCTTCATTTGCGTGGTCGTGCCATACAAATTTGCCTTTAACTTTTGCTATTTTTATGAGATGTCCATTCATTTCTCCAATAATTTTTGGGCTCCAATGATCTTCGAAGAGCGAAAATTTTTCTTGTAAATTAATTTTTTTCATCTGAGCTTATGGTTTCAAAATTCTTATGGAATTACTTTCAATCATGGAAAACAATTCAAGCTCTCCTTTTTTGTATAATTTATACAATTCATCCAGTGGGGTGTTTTTTGGGACGCTGTAATTTTCATAATCTTGAAAGACAACTCCATCCATAGTTCTTCGACTTATTGCAACTCGAAAACAAACTCCACCTTTATTTGTATGATATAGATAAGCCAAATAGTCAAGTGTTTTTCTTTTTTTATTGATCCAATAAAGAAAATTATCTTGAAAATCTACACCTCCATCTTTCTCTGTAAAATTCACTTCCATTTTTTGATAAATTACCACTTTTATTTTTTCAATATCCTTTAGGGTTTTGATTGCCCCTTTATCTTTTAGTACATAAGGTAGTATAAAAAAATAGAGTACTGAATTAAGTGCTTCTTTGTAAATAAAAGCAAGGGAGTACGGTATTGCAATAGGTTTATCGTTAAAGGTTCTACGAAACCCGTTCTTTGAATGAAGAAAATCAATTTTTTTATTAAAATCCTCCATGCCGTGGACTTTTATGGAAGCTTCAACAAATTCATCTGCTTTAGTATTGTTTACTTTTTCGCAGATCACAAAACCAGCGGTGAAAACATAGAGAAGTAGGAATCTTGAAAAGGACAGAATAGCTTTTGTATTCTAATGAAAAACATAATGTAAGATAAGTAAACTCAAAAGAAGCATAAAACCCCAAAACTTGTGTTGAGGAGTTGATGCCTCAAAAAGATTTTTAATTGAAACCAACCCACTTCTGCTTCCTATTATAGCAATTCCCAATCCAGAGAAAATTACCCAAAAAGCACGGATAAAATAATTCATTTCTGGAAACAAAAGCTGGAGTATAATATTCAATGGGATGGTAATCAAAAATGCGATAAGTATTGATTTTGTCTGAGGTTTGATAATTATTATTGCGCTACAAATCAACACAACGATACCACAATTGATGTAATATCTAAGATTATTCAACGTATGAGTAAAAGCTGAGTTTGGGTTATCGAATTTGAGGTAAAGTAAAATAAAACCCATAAGTAATGCAGTTCCTAGGCTTACAAGTATTGCTTTTCGTCCGGCATTTATTTTTTGCTTATCATTTGCTTTGGGATTGAGGTAAGCAGCATAAATATCAACAGACCACAGGGTTGCAAGAGAATTAAATGTAGAGTCAACTGTACTCATCAAAGAGGCAAATAAACCACACAAAACAACCCCCTTTAAACCTACGGGTAGATATGTTTTAACGAGGTAGGGAAATGCCAGATCGGGCTCACCCAGACTATCTCCAATAATACCGTAGAGAGCAATTCCTGGGATTACAATAATTACTGCCATAAAATATTTGATCACCCCACCAACCATAAGTCCAGCTTGTGCATGAGTAATGTTTTTTGCAGCAAGAGCTCGTTGCATTACCGTTTGATTGGCACACCAATAGTTGATGTTTAGAAAGAACAATCCAAACAGATGGGTCCAAGGTAACGTTTGGTGAGATGCTGGTAAGTGCAGATGCATTTTTTCTGGAGTTTTTACATACAATTGCTCCCATCCTCCCAGATGATAAACGGCAACTAAACAAACTACAATCCCACCTATGAGTAATACAGAAAACTGCACAATATCAGTTTTTACAACTGCGCTAAGTCCACCATAATAGGTGTAGATAGCAGAGAATATCCCTAAAATAAAAATCAAAATTCCAATTCGTATGATCCGATTGGAGTGCAAGAAAGCAAGTTGTTCTCCAAAAACCATATCAGCAGCATAGGCACCCCAAAAGAGAGCAGCACCTAAAGTTAGGGTTGCAAAAAGACTAATGTTTGCCAAAGAATAAAAAAGCGCTATTTGAGCTCCAAGTTTAACTTTAATGAATTGGGTAATGGTTGTAATTTTTTCTTTTAAAAATAGGGGGGTAAAAACAAAAGTCCCTAACAAGATTCCTTGAACGGCATTGATCTCAAGATTTGCCTGTGCCAGACCATAGAGATATGCTGAGCCCATCATACCTAAAAACTGATACCCTTGAATGTTAGTAGCTATTGTTGAAAGCGCAATTGAATACCAAGAAAGGCTTCGAGAACTCAAAAAATATTCTTCAGCAGAACTATTAGCAGCTATTTTCCCACGTAATGCAATGAATAGAATTAGTGCAAAATATCCAATAACAATAATGAAATCGATCATAACTTTATTTTCGTGGACCTTTTTCTAAGGGTGTTTTTGGACTTTGTGTTGGAACTCTTCCCAAAACTTCGGGAAGGGAAACCGTTTTTAATCTAGGCATTACCAGCTTTGAAAAATATTCTGCTTCTTGAAGATGAGGGTAGCCAGAAAAAATAAACGACCGAATTCCCATTTGAATGTAACGTTGAATTTTTTCATAAACTTGATCTGGGTTTCCGACGATTGCAGCACCGCAACCTGACCGAGCTAATCCAATCCCAGTCCAGAGGTTTGGCTCAACATAATAATCTTCGTCTGCAGCATTTCGCAGTTCGGATTGTCGGGATACACCCAATGACTTTGTATCCTGTGCCCGATTACGAATTTCATTTCCTTGTTCTATATCAAGATTAGCAATCAAATACTTAGCATAAGCTTTTGCCTCGTCCTCTGTTTCTCGAACGATAACGTGAATTCTTAAACCAAATTGAACGGTTCTTCCATATCCAGAAGCTTGATGGGTCATATTATGCATCAAATCTTGGAGTTTATCCTCTGTTTCCGGCCACATGAGGTACACATCACAAAATTCTGCACAAAGTGCTAATCCATCAGGGGAGTATCCGCCAAAGTATAAAAGTGGGCCTCCATTTTGTTGATAGGGTTTAACAGGGTCGGAGGATAATTTTAATTCATAAAATTCACCTTGAAAATCTATTTCATCTTGTGTCCAAGCTTGTTTTAAAATTTCAATTACCTCTCTAGATCGAGCATAGCGTTCTGAGGAGGGAAGTATTGTGCCTGGTAAATCCGAAGAGATGATGTTTACAGTTAGTCTTCCCTTTAAAATATGATCTAAAGTAGCTAGTGCACGAGCCAGCATTGGGGGGTGTATTTCTCCACATCGAATTGCTACAAGGAGATTGATTTTTTTTGTGAGCGGAGCCATTGCAGATGCAAATGTCATGGTGTCTTGACCCACCTGATAAGAAGAAGGACATAATACATTTTTAAACCCAAGTTTATCTGCTGTTTGAACAATTTTAGAAGTATTTTCCCAACTGCTTTTAAAATTTGGATTACGGTGCCCCAAAAAATCGTCATCTCCATCACAAAGTGGAGAAAACCAAGAAACCTCTGCCCCATCAAAATTTGGGTGCTCAATATTAATATCTTCTTTTTTCATTTTTAATTGTCCTCAACAAGTTTAACAAGAATTATTTGACTGAACAAGGTATTCTCAAAATTCTATGTGCAATTAGCTTTCTTGTTTTTCAAAAAAAGAGGCTCTAAAAGTACTATATCAAGGTAAGGATTATGCTATTTTGTTTAGGAATTGCTTAAGACAAAGAAAAAGATCTCACAATCAGTGACTATCAAATCTAAAAAACCCTTAAGATTTCTAAAGGGTTTAAAAATATAGCGGTAAGCAGAGTTAAAAATCAAAATGTTAATCTCGTTATAAAAGACAGGCTTTTTTATTTTAATTTCCCTAAAGCTCAAGCTATCAAATCATCAATTTTCTTAAATTTTGGGCAGCTTTTTCTGGAGTAAGGTCACGCTGAGGAGATCCAAACATTTCGTATCCTACCATGAATTTTTTAACTGTTACACTTCTTAGAAGCGGAGGATAAAAAGCCATATGCCAATGCCAGTGCTCATTTTTTTTACCATTGGTTGGAGCTTGGTGTATTCCACTGGAATAAGGGAATGAACAATTAAAAAGGGCATCATACATCTTTGTTAGCTTTGAAATTGATTCTGCAAATGCAAAGCGTTCCTTGTATGAAAGCCCAGAAATATCTGAGGACTTTTTCTTTGGAATAATCATGGTTTCATAAGGCCATACAGCCCAGAAAGGAATCAAAACAACAAAATCATTATTTTGAAAAATAATGCGTTCTTTTTTTTGAAGTTCTTGTTCTAAATAAGTTTCTAACAAACCTTTTTTGAGTTTTTTAAAGTAGTTGAGTTGGCTGCAATTTTTTTTGCCACTTCGTTGGGTAATGAAGCTTGACACCACATTTGACCGTGTGGATGCGGGTTGCTGCAACCCATAATAGCTCCCTTGTTTTCAAAAATTTGAATATAATTAATGTCTTTTTTCGACCCTAATGACTTGAATTCGCTCTGCAAAACTTCAATTACGTTTTCGATTTTAGAAACCTCCATGTCGGCTAAACTTTTTGAGTGATCGTGACTAAAGCAAATTACTTTACAAATTCCAGCTTCACTTTGTGCTTGAATTAATCCATCATCAATCGAAAATTTTTTTTGATTTTTTTCCAAGGCAGTAAAATCATTTGTAAAAATAAAAACATCCTTGTAGTTTGGATTTTTTTCCCCATTTGCTCGAATATTACCTGCACATAAATAACAATCAGACACGTACTGATCCCTTTTTTTAGGATCAAGCTTTTCTTGCTTTCCATTCCAGGGGCGCTTGGTTCGATGTGGAGAAACCAATACCCATTCGTTTGTTAAGATATTGTGTCGTTTATGCGAATAATTTTGTAAATCTGTATTCATTTTTCTACGATGGTTTAGAATTACAATTTATCAAATTTTAAGCTTAATAGTCGTTTAGTTGTCTGTATATTTAGAGTATGACATTTAAAGTTGTTTGATTTAGATTTAAAAACCGACTTAATTTGATTTATGGATCGTAAAATAATAGTAACAGGCGGGTGTGGTTATGTAGGATCGCACTTAGTTGTTCAATTAATAGAAAATCAATTTGAAGTACTCATTTTGGACGATCTTTCCAATTCATCAGAAGCTAGCTTAGATAGAATAAAACAAATTACGGGTAAGCGACCACTTTTCATAAAGGTCGATTTGTCTAATAGAGAAGCTACGACTAAAATATTTGATCAACACAACGATACTCTTGCTGTGATTCATCTTGCGGCGCTTAAAGCAGTTGGGGTGTCAATAGATATTCCTTTAAAATACTACTACAACAATCTGAATTGCTTATTGAATACCTTGAATTCTCAAATTGAAAACGGAATTAATAAGTTTGTTTTTTCTTCCTCAGCAACAGTTTATGGTGCCCCAGATGAACTTCCCATTACCGAGAAAAGTAATACAAAACGACCTTTTTCTCCTTATGGAAATACAAAGAAAATAGGAGAGGAGATTATTGAAGACCTTTGCAAAACAAAATGTGATTTTTCATCAATTTCGTTGAGGTATTTCAATCCAATTGGAGCACATGAATCTGGTATTATTGGAGAATTACCCAAAGGTGTTCCCAATAATTTGATGCCATTCATTACCCAAACTGCAGTAGGAATCCGAGAGAAATTAATAGTTTTTGGAGGGGATTACCCAACCCAAGATGGAACAGCAATACGAGATTATGTTCACGTAATGGATTTGGCGCAAGCACATATTGATGCTCTGAATCGATTGCTAAATGAAGAACAAGACATGCCCTACGAAACTTTCAATTTGGGATCTACAAAAGGATACTCTGTTTTGGAAATGATTGAAACTTTTGAGGCTATATCTAAGGTTAAATTGAATTATGAAATTACAGAAAGAAGAGCTGGGGATATTTCTGAGTTGTATGCTTCAACGAAACTTGCAAAAGAAAAATTGGGATGGAAAGCAGAAAGAAATATTGATAAAATGATTCGTTCATCTTGGGAATGGGAGCAAAATTTATGGAGTGAAAAGGATGAAGTTAAACAAAGAAGAAACCTTAAATAAATCTTTGCGATTTTCAGTTTTAGATCGAAAGCAACAGCTTGAAACGATCCAGTCCTCAACTTTTGATTTAATTATTATTGGAGGCGGTGTTACGGGTGCTGGGATCGCCTTAGATGCTGCCTCAAGGGGGTTGAGTGTTTGTTTGGTCGAAAAAAACGATTTTGCTTCTGGAACCAGTAATAAATCAACAAAGTTAATCCATGGAGGACTTCGATATTTAAAACAATTTGAGGTTGGATTGGTTCGAGAATCGGGTTCAGAACGTGCCATAGTGCACAACCTTGCTCCGCACTTAGTAATTCCCGAAAAAATGTTGTTACCCTTGATAAAAGGCGGAACCTATGGAAAATGGATGACCTCAATTGGACTTTGGGTTTATGATTTTCTTGCAAATGTATCTGGGAAGGACAGAAGAAGAATGCTCAATAAAAAACAAACCTCAGAAAAAGAGCCTTTGCTTGACAAAAACTCCATTCTAGGGGGTGGATATTATGCTGAATATCGAACTGACGATGGAAGACTAACTATCGAAATCCTAAAAAAAGCAGCTGAGTACGGGGCTTCAATAATTAATTACTGTAAAATGGATTCGTTTGTTTATGGTAAAAATTCAAAAATCGAAAGCATCAGTTGTATTGATTTAAATACAGGAGGAAAGCTCAAAATCAAAGCAAAAACTTTTGTTTCTGCTGCGGGGCCTTGGGTTGATTTACTTCGTAAGAAAGATAATTCCATTACCGATAAATATTTACACTTAACTAAAGGGATTCATATTGTTTTTCCTTTCGAGAAACTGCCGATTTCTCAATCAATATATTTTGATGTTTCAGATGGGCGAATGATTTTCGCAATTCCAAGAGGAAAAACAACCTATGTAGGAACTACCGACACTAACTACTATGGAAGCCTAGACCGAGTTGTGGCAACCAAAGAAGATGCAACGTATTTACTAAAAGCAGTCAATCATACTTTTGAAGGAATAAATTTAACCCTTAATGATATTGAATCGAACTGGACGGGTTTACGCCCTTTGATTCACGAGGCGGATAAAGAGCCTTCGGAGTTATCTCGTAAAGACGAACTTTTCATTTCGGATTCGGGGTTGATTTCGATAGCAGGTGGAAAACTTACGGGTTACCGTAAAATGGCAGATAGAGTAATCAAGGCGGTTTTAAAAGAAATAGCTCCAAGTCGAAAAGGACTATTTAAAAAATCAAGGACGATAAAAATACCTTTGGTTACTCCAGCCATTCATTCGGAAAAAGAAGTTGATCTTTATCAACAAGAGTTGGTAAAAAGGTTAGCCTTACTGGGGATAGATGATTTTTATTTTTCTAAATATTTATGTACAACTTACGGTAGAAATACAGATTTAATTTTAGAAAAATTCTCAGAAATCGAAGCAAATTCATTGGAAGAACAACTGATTCGGTCTGAATTATGGTATTGTATGCATTTTGAAATGGTCAACAGCCTCTCCGATTTTTTTGTGCGCCGAACAGCACGACTTTATTTTGATATTGGAAGCGCTAGACAGTTTGTGGAAGTTATTCTTCAGGATTTTTCATCTTATTTAGGGTGGTCCAAAACACGTATTGAGGAAGAACAAAAAATAATGGATGACTTGATTCAAGATGCAACTCATTATTACGATCAAGAGTTTCAAAAGGCAGAAAAATAATGCATTTGTAAAAATTTAATCTCTGGATATGAAAAAGCTAATAATCGTTTTACTCTTCTTTTTTTCTTTAAATAGCTACGCTCAGGCTACCACATATTATTTTATTCGGCATGCTGAAAAAGATCGTTCCAAACCTTCTAATACCAATCCTAATTTAATTCCCAAAGGGCACCAAAGAGCTATAAAATGGAGTAAGGTTTTTCAGGAAGTTCCATTTGATGCAGTTTATTCAACAGATTACAGCAGAACCATAGAAACAGCTTTAGCTACTGCAAATGCTAAGAATCTAAAGCTTATTAAATACGACCCTGATGTGGGCTATTCTTTATTATTTCAAGAGCAAACACGCGGCAAAACTATTTTAATTGTAGGCCATTCCAATACTATTCCTCAATTTGTCAACGCAGTGTTAAATGAAGAGCGTTATCCGCAAATTGAGGACGATGACAATTCAAATTTATACATCGTAACCTTGTTAGAGAATAAAGTAAATTCAGTTTTATTGAAAATAGAGTAGACCTGTAAACCTAAAAACAATTTGGAAGCCGATGGTTTTTTGGAATAGGCAAAACGAGCTTATTTAAACCGCTGAAATTTTTTTAATCTGAATGTTTATGTATCTTGGTATCTTACAAAAATTAAACTATTTTTATTATGAAAAAATTTATTTTACTAATTTCTATTGCCTTTGTAACATTTTCTTGTTCAAACGCACCGGATATGACGCAATTCAAAGCGAATTTGGAAGTTGCAAAAAAATACATTTCAACTTATGAGTCGCCAACAAACTTTGAACTATTCAAGTCGATGACAGCCGAAAATATTGAGCACCAATCACCAATGTATGGTGTAGGTAAAGTCGGATATGATCAAGTTTTAGCTCAGGGAGAGTTTTACATGAATGGTTTTGAAAACGTTTCGTTTAAAGCAGATGCTTGGTTGCCTGGTGTTAATGAAGAAACTTTATTGGTTGACGGAAGTGTCCGTGTTTATGGAACTTGGTCTGGAAATAATATTGCTTCAGGAAAGGAATTTTCGTTAGACACTTACCATTATTTTATGGTAGAAAAAGGTAAAGTAATTGCTTCTGGAGATTATTTTGATGCTACAGGAATGGTTATGGCTGTTCAGGGAGATGAAGATGCGACTGAAGGGTCTAGCGAGGAGTAAGGAAACGAGCTAAAAATTGAATATAAAGCCCCCCCCTCCGTTGGGAGGATCTTCTATTCTTGAGTATGGCTTATAAATTGTAAACCCCTCTGAAGGTGATAAATCGAGGTTGGGTAAAAATTTGTGTGTTCAATACCGATAAGTTGTTTGCACTGTTTCTTACTTGAATATCGATATTCAAAATATTGGAAGCTTTCAATTCGAACTCCCATTTAGCATCTTTGTCTTTTCTGTAAATTAGGCTGGCATCCCAATTTTGAAATGATTGTGAATCTGTTTCTAGTTCTTGGGTAGTGAAACTATAATTGGTTACAAAAGTAAATTTTTCTATGATGTAAGCATCAAATTCTATTGAAGGTGCTTTTATGATAAATGTTGTTTTTTTGGACCCTTGTTTATTATTAATTACACTGTATCGATATTGGAGGTTAATATTGGGTGCAACCCTAAAATTTGTTCGGATTCCTGGGGTAAGGGTTTGGGTAAAGCTCTCATTTATGGATCTCAGTTGTTGTATTTTTTGATTGATTTTATTGTAGTTAAAAGCTCCATTTAAACTGGCTCTAATCTTTCCAAAGGTTCGCTGTACTCTACCAAAAGTGTTTAGATTTTCATCCGCAAAGTTTGAATTGAAAAAGGTGCTGGTACGGATTATATTTTCAAAGTTAGTTTGGTTTCGAATTTGATCGATGTTACTCGAATAGGCAACTCTAGCAAATACATTAGTGTAGTTAAACAAGTTAAAACTGCTATACAAAAGACTTATGTTGTGGGACATTGCATTTTGAAGCTCTCTTCCCCCATTTATATCTGCATATTGGATGTTGTTGTAAGTGTTTAAAACCACACCACGGACAAGTTTGGTAATGTCTGTAAACTGATTTTGCATTCTATAATTCAGGGTTAAGGTTTCTCCTTTTTTAATTTGAATACGGGTTTCAAAGTCGGGTAATAGGCGTAAAAATTTGTCTTTAACAATGGTGTTGATTTGAATATTTTTGTTTCCGTAAGCATGAACAGAGAAGCCAGGGGTAAAAGTGAATTTACCTGTCCTAAAGCGATAATGTACCCCAAGGTATAGATCACTAAAATTGTAATCAGCATCATTGGTCGATAAGCCTTGATTAAAATTAGGAATGGGATCAAACTGTACTCCGTTGTCTAGGAATTGGAAGATGTTGGAATTGAATTCCTGTTTGCTTAGAATTGTTCCCAGCGTGAGGTTGAGGTTACTTTTGGTATTGATTATGTGATAATAATCCAATTTGGCATCCAGTTGATTTGATAAAATTTTTCTGTTTTGACCAATATTGTATGTTGTGAAAGTAGAATTTAAACCCAAAGCTGAAGCCGTGTTGTCGAAAGTATCCAGTCCACTAGGATCATTTGTTAAAATAGCATTGTAAAAAGGGTCTTCGTTTTTGAATAAATGTTGGGCCTCAAAGGCGAAAATATTTTTTTCGTCTAGGGTAAAATAATAATTTAAATTCTGGTTGATGCTGTATGGTGTGGTCTCATTTAATTCCGTAGTATTTCCAATAAGTGATGATACAATGTTTTGATTTTGGGAGTCATCGGTTGTTCTAATAAAAACGTCGTAATCAATTTGGTTGTTTAAGTTCGGTTTGTACGAAGCACTTAATTTCACCAAGCTTTGATAGGAATTTTCTTTATTTGACTGGTCTGTTTGTTCATCAGGAATTTGAAGAACCGCATCGGTATATTGAATAGTACTGATGGCTTTGGAAGTGGTTTTATTGGAATTAAAAATGAGGAAACCGCTGAGGTCAAGATTTTCGTTTGGAGAGTAACTAAAGTTTGCAGTGGCTAACTTATTTTCTATGTTGAGGGCATCACTCTGATCGGTCAAAAAGTTAAGACTGTTGTCTCCTAAATTGATGTTGGTTCCACTCTGATTGCTAGGTGGCCTAAAACCTCCACCAAACCCCCTTAAATCTCTACGAGATAGAGCTAATTCACCAATGTTGTTCAGGTCTCCAATAAAGTTGATGGTGTATTTGGGGCTGTAGTAAAACAATTTGGGCTGTAATAAATAACGATTTTCTGTAGGAGAATTACCACCTCCACTGGTAATATTACCAAACCAAAAACTCTCTTTCCCTTTTTTTAGCTTAATGTTGATTGCAACATTATTTTGGTTGTTTCGAACCCCTTTTAGCTGGCCTACTTCTCCAAAATTTTTGAGGACTTGGATTTTATCAACGGTACTAGATGGAATGTTTTTGGTGGCGATCTTTGTGTCTCCATCAAAAAAGTCTTTCCCGTTGACCATAAGTTTATTGACAACTTTACCTTCAACCTCAATCTGCCCAGTTTCGTTGATTTCTATCCCAGGAAGTTTAGCAATGATATCTTCTAGCTTTCGCTCGGTTCCATTTTTGTATGAATCGGCATCGTAGATGAGGGTGTCTCCACGAATCAAAACTGGTATTTTTACTACAACCTCGTCCAACGCTATATCTGCGCGAAGTGTGTAATTTCTTTTCAAGCTAGTAGTTTGAGTACTTAGGCTATCGTTAATAGTTTGTAGACCGAAATAACTGACCTGGATTTTATATTTTGTATTTTGTTTTAGATTCAGTGAAAACAGTCCCAAATCATCGGTCATCGTGTAGGCGTCTAGCGCATCAGTAACTTTATTGATCGCTACTACGCTTGCTCTTTCCAATGGACTTTGTAAAGTATCGAGAACCGTACCCTTTAGTTCAACCTGTGCGTTTACGCAAAGGGTAAAAAGGAGTAATGCTAAAAAGAAATTTGTTTTAAGGCTCATAACTAAAGGTTAAATGGAGAAATGTTTAACCTCTTCTTCTCCCTCGATTGTTTCTCATTTCCAGCATCTTGTTTACGATGGTAGAACGGTAATCGTCTTTATTTATTTTGGTTCCTTTATCGGGTGCCGTGATTTTTTCTTTCTCTTTGGGGTTGATTATAATTTCTGAACAAAGGATGGTTGTATTTCCGGCAATTACTTCTAAAATCAGACCGGGTAAACCCCAAAATTCGGCAGGACCTGTTTGTAAAGGAATTTGCATGGTGTACCAGGCCTCTACTTGAGTCAATTGAATGTCTTTTTCAGAGGTATCTGTCGAATTGTTGGATAGGTCACTCCACTCAAAATTATACCACCTTAGTTCTTGTGTAGGGACAATAGCTGTAGCTTTAAAACATGTGTAGCCCCCAATTTCCTTTGTATCATTTCCTATTTTCCAATCAAAATCTTGTAATTTATCTTTAACCAAAAAGCGTTTTCCATAAAACTCTTGTGCCTGTACAAGACTGTTTTCTAAAATATTTTTGTACTGTTTCCCTCGAGCAAAATTACTCCCCCAAGAATCCGTTGCTCCGGAAATGGCATCAACTTTTTCCTCCTCTACAAATAAAGATTCCTTAGAACTAAAATTTAGGATGAACGTTTTTTCTAATCTATTTTTCAAACGAGCTTTTATTTGCTTTTTTTGAGCCTCGCTCATTCGTGCACCCCAATTTCCCAATTCCAGTTTAGACATCGAAAAATAATATGCTCTCCCCTGTAATTCTTGAGTCTCTGAGTCATTCGAATAAAAATCTGATTGTAGGAGCGTTATCAATAAAAGAGGGAAAAGAAAAATTTTCATAGAAACATAAAAATGATTAACAAAAATAGGTAATTTTTAAACAATAATTATCAAGAACGGGTTTTAACCCTTGTTTTTAGGAGTTTACTTTTCATAGATATTTCAAAATGCTGCCGCCAAATTCAACTATTTCTGAACTAATTTCCGGCTAATGGAGACTCAAAAATTCCTACTGCTAACTCTGCCCAAAGCAAAATAAAAACCAGAAATATAAGCCCAATATTGAGAATTCGGTTTTTTACTTTTTTATAGATTACAAAATTTATCCCAACTCCAACAAGAAACTTCCCATTACAATAAAATCGAAAATACTCCAATTAATTTGATCCTCTAGGGTTAAGCCGATTGCAGGAATGATTAACAACAAAAGTGGATAAAAAAATTCTTTTTGACATACTCAAAAATAAAAAAATAACGTTTCTGTTCCAGTTTATTAGAATAATCAAAATATTTTTTTGGATTTTGTATAAGGCTAATTAATTGATTTTGGCTTAAAGATAAAACCATTAATTTTTGATCACAGAGATAAGTATCTTATATGAGTTTCTTGGTTTTAAAAGGGCAGAGCAGGGAAAGAAATGAATGGGTTCGAATGCAATATTTGTAACACACCAACCTGTTAAGTCTTGATTGAACTTGTAGATAGGGTAAAAAAACAGTACTGTTCAGATCATGGTATGGATGAGTTTGAACCTCTCATTTATTTGAAACTAATTGAACTTGATAAGCCTGAACAGCTCCTGCTTTTTTAAATGCTTTTATAACATTTTCTTTGGAGTGTTTATTTGTTAAAGCAACCATACAACCGCCGCCGCCTGATCCGATAACTTTAGCACCCAATGCTCCTGCTTTTCTGGCAGCTTCCATTCCTTTAATCATTTGATTTGGAGTATTTTGAATACATTCTTGTAAAATTTTTTGATGTGCATTCATAAAGAAACCTATTTTCTCAAAATTAGGATCTGAAGTCATCATCTCTTGTTTGCTTTTTTGGGTTATTAAGTAGTTATGTATTGCTGCATACCAATAAGGTTGAAAAGCTTTTGATACTAGGGGAAGGTAATTTTCAAAATCCTGCTCTTGAGCTTTTTTAAGATCAAATTCAGGATGCTTATTTTGTACTTCCTCTATTGCATTTTGAGCATAATTTCGTGCGTTTTGAAGTATGGATAAAGTCTTTTTTGGGATGCCTGACTCAGCTAAGATCAAGGTTCCTATTTTGGGAGTTAAATTCGTAGTTTTACCCGATTGGGTATCAATGTAAATCAACCCCCCCTGTGCAATCGTGTATTGATCCATCAGTCCTCCCGGTTGATCAAAATACTGAACTTCAGCTTTGTAAGCCCATTCTCCAATTTGTTTATCAGTAGCATTCCAAGTGGCTTCTTGTGCTTGTAGTAAAAATCGAATCCAAGCCACTACCAAAGCGGATGAACTAGACACACCAGCATTTACAGGTACATCTCCTGAAATTTCTACAGTGAAACCTTGTAAAAATTCTGCTCCTTCATCTCTCAATACTGCCATAGACGAGCGGAAGTAATCTTCAGTTAAAATTGAATTAAAGTTATAATCCAGATTTATTGTTATTTCTTTATTTAAATCAATCAGTTGGATGAAATATTTAGATTTTAAATTTGGCTTTGCCTTAATTTGAATGTAACGGTTTATGGTTCCAGCAATAACAGGGAGTCCCAAGTAGTCTTGATGGTCTCCAAAAAAACAAATTCTCGCTGGTGCCTGAACTTTGATTGTCGCTTTAATAGGATTCATTTATTTATGAAATTTAAACTTTTTTGCTAGATAAAAATAGGGTTGTTAAGACTTCTAATATAAAACCATAAAATATTTAAATAAAAATTGAGTAAACAGATAATTTATAGTTCTCACCTTCTTTTAAAAATTCTTTTAGATTTTAGGTTCGTTTGTATTCGCAAAATTGAAACTTGTCCTCTCTCTGTTAAAAGATGAATTCATCAAATTTTAATCACTAGGACATGTACCCCATATTGGTTTGTTGGCCTCTGTAAGGGTAGATGAGTTAGAAAAGTCAATAGGTTCATAGGGAATATTTGTAACACACCAGCCTGTTAAGTCTTGATTGAATGAAGTATTATTGGAAAACATACTTTCCATATTGGTTACACTAGAGGTATCCCAATCACCAATATCTTGATTGAACCTTGAGGATTGATTGGACAGATTAGAAACCTTAAACATAAAACTCATATCAGTCACATTTGAAGTCTTCCAACGGCCAATACTTTTATTAAAAGATACAGCATTTAGGAACATTCCGTACATATTCGTAACCTCTGAAGTATTCCAGTTCCCCAAGTCTTGATTGAACGCACTTGCACCACCAAACATATTAATCATATCGGTCACTTTAGAGGTATCCCAAGTTCCAATATTTTGATTGAATGATGTTGCATTTGTAAACATTGCATACATGTCGGTTACCTTGGAAGTATCCCAGCCACCTATGTCTTGATTAAATGCAGTTGCACCCGCAAACATATTATCCATATCCGTTATGTTTGAAGTTTTCCAATTTCCGATATCTTGATCAAAAGTAACTGCATTTGTGAACATTTGATAAGATTTTGTAACCCCAGAAACATCCCAATAACCGATGTCTTGGTTGAACGTACTCGCGTTTTGAAACATCCAAGTCAAATCAGTTACACCAGAGGTGTCCCAGTTACCAATGTCCTGACTAAAGCTTTCTTTATCTTTGAAAAGCTCACTCATAGAAGTTACCCTTGATGTGCATACACAAGTAACATCCTCATCATTATTTACTTTTGTTATCAGGCTTGAATTATCCACTACTTCGTAAGTCTTATCATTGAATTCTTCGGTATGCCCAATTTCTGCATTTGGACATTTTATGGTTATGCCATTAGGTGCTAAAAAGATTTTAGCAGCATAAGGGTCGATAACCTCATCATAATTTCTATCCCGATCTCCCTTGTAAGATTTATTACAATCCAAAGATATGAATGTGAATGAAATAAAATTATTGGTCACAGTAAGGTTTTCAATACTACCCGTATCGGTTTCACCATTCATTAAGAAAATATGGTTCACTGAACTTTGCACCTCTGTAACCACATAAGTTCCACTAATTACTTGTTCATCCAACAAAAGAGTGTAAGTTCCGTCCGAGCGCAAGATGGCTTCATCCATTACACAGTTTGCAGCCAAAGTTTTACTTGCCGATTTTGGCTTTCGTATTTTCCATTTCCCTACAACACCGGTCTCTATTTCTTCTTCGGTTATTATTTGTTCAAATGTTCCTGTTGCATTGATTGAACTATTAACCTCAACATCAATAGGGTTATCAAAGTCTACAGACACTTCTTGCTGACCCGTTGCAGCATCGATAAATCCTCTTGATAAACCTTCCCATCTATAAAACAACCAACCCGCTTCTGGAGTAGCAGTTAAACGGACTGTACTCCCAGATTCATAATCTGTTTTTGATTTAGCTGAACTAACCAGTTCTTGAGCTACAGAACCCTGACCACTAGATTGAACATTAAAGCTATAATTGGAACGAATGAAATTAGCAACAATGGATGCATCAGCAGTTACTGAGTATGATAAAGGATTTGTTGTTCCTGTAACATCACCAGACCACCCAGAAAAAACAAAACCGTCTGCTGCATTAGCAGT
>MDSY01033709.1_pt1 | contig 99087 bp, 102 predicted proteins | sample 811131 | NCBI WGS metagenome assembly MDSY01 (sample SAMN05326643, study PRJNA326480) | marine metagenome | isolation source: seawater | place: Atlantic Ocean: South West | collected 2010 | reverse complement strand
TTTCGCTTTTCATATCGTTTCCTTTTTATTTTCTATAAGTATCATTAAAGTTTAATACGGTGTCGAGGAAGTTATTCTCTACACCCAGATCAGTCGACATCCATGACATCGCTGATACATCTTTTGGGAAACAATGTCCCCCAAATCCTTTCTTACCGTCTGGTCCTGGTACTTGAGTATGTGACTTACTGACTCTAGGATCTAAACATAGACCATCGATAATAATGTCATAGTCAGGATCGCCCATAGAGGGCATATGATCAACTATGTCTTTCATGTGGTTAAAGAATGTGGTCTTAGCGGCTAAATAGCAATTAAGAAAATACTTAGTAAAAGAAGCCTGTACCGCAGTCATGTACCGAACATCTTTAATGTTGGGTTGGACTAAACGAAACAACTCGTCCCACCAACGCATCTCACCACCACCGTATATTGCAAAGGTCGCGTTTTTAAAATCAGTGACGTAATCATTACCTGTCGTGCCGCGAATATATTCTGGACTATATGTAATCTTACATTCAACACCATCTAGCATATAAGGTTTTGCAAAGAAATCGGGGGTGATGGTCGACTTGAGTAGATACCTTGGCTTTGTTCCATACTTTTCGATAACTTCTTCTACAAAACTGGTATCACAACTATTATTATGCACGTTCGCCGGCGTGGCTACACATATGATTACCGCATCAAGATCATTCAAGTCAGAGGGTTGAGTCGATCTATAATCTGGATTGTCATGATATGGATCGTCAATGAGAATGTTCGCGACCGGTCGCAAGGCTTCGCCTACGCATTGACCCACCGCACCCCATCCCGCTACTACTATATTCTGCTTTCTCAAACGCCATTCTCCAATATTTTATCGATAATCTTTGCACCCTCAATATCTATATAATCGCAAAGTCGAGTTAATTGTTTAATCAGAAAATAGAATGCGTCCCACGTGATTAAGATCGGGAACATTAATATTATTTTAGCTCGTCTAGTCATAAGTTACACATCACTTTCAAGGAATCGTGGCGTGAAATGCTCACTGCCGAAAGACTTAGGCGTGAATAGTCCAGTCACTGGATTAAAATATTCGCTATTTAATACAATCTTACCCTCAGCATTATATGCGGGTCGAACCTCAGGAATTTCAACTAAACCAGACATTGCCTCAGAATGCACTTTCACGGCATCTTCCCTACTAAAGGATTTGACACCTCGAGGCTGTGTAACATCAATACTAGTCGTACACATTTCCACCCCCATATAGTCAAAAGGACGCCCTAGTGGAAATTCTTCTTCCACAAAAGAAAGTATTTTATCGAATTTAAGGCGCATCATATGAAGCTCTTTCTCAAGAACTCGAATTTCTTCCGCACTAGTCGTATATCTTCCGTTTATCATACCCATGATCTTTCCTCATTTATATAATTAATTATTAAGCCGCAATTGAGTCTGCGGCAGTACATGCGTACGGAGCGTTATAACCAACTTTAACATCGATGTAATGTGAACGAAAGAAGTAGTCGGTCATGCTATCGTCGTGGTTGAAGAAGGCTTCGCCTTCCATAGCTTCTTTAAGTTCATAGAGGAAGGCTTTAGCTTCACCTTTCCAGCGACGGTCTATGTGATAAGTGTTTATAGTATGATTGTCGTGGTAATCTCTAGTGTCAGGCTCGCCAAAGATGTCCTCAGTGACTATATTATCAGCGTTGAAATCGACTGCACCAGATTTAAGTTTAACAACAAGAGTGCTGTGGTGCTGAACAGATATGGTACCTTTAACATCATATTTCTTCAGGACAGCTTTGATGCCTGGAGTAAGGTCTAATTTGTCTTGCTTGCTTACATATGCCATGTCAATATTCCCTGTGTTATCTCGTTAATGAAGTACTATTGTATCAGAGTCCATAAAGGTGTCAAGCTTTTTCTTCACCTTTATGAAACGTCTTTTACATATACATCAATCGTTTCAGCCTTTATACCCTTAGCTACTAGCTCAGCCTCGATTCGGTCTGGGTTAATATTCCATTCGATTATTCTCTTACCGAATTGGTCGTAATACTCTGCACACCATATTTCCATATTCATATTATTTCACACCTGCATTAATTTAAGTTTAAAATTTCCGATGGTGATTGTTAAATCATCAAGATCAAGACAAGAATCAACATCAGTTTTTGAAAAATCCAACGGATTGTGTTGCTGGTTTTTCATCAAATTATCATAAACATCATTCATAAATTCTTTTGAATCATAGCTTTCATCAATATTCATATTATTTCACACCTGTATTGTATAATGTCTGTATAATGTAAGCGGGTTTAGTTGGATCAAGTATCAGATCAGCATTAGCCACTTCATACTCTTTGGCGAAGCGCATCCATACTTGATCAGTGTTAGGTTCAGTTTGGTAAAGGAAAGAGAAGATGTTGTCAGTCTCTTGCGAAGTGTTAGTAGCATCAACGACGATCATATCAACGTCATCGTTGTCGTACCAATCTAACTTAGAAGTGAAGGCATCGGCTACACGGTTGAAGTAAAACACGTTGGTGTCTTGCGTCTTGGCGTAGTTAAAAATTCTGTCTTTCATAATCTTCTCGCTCTATCTCGTTAATGAAGTACTATTGTATCAGAGTCCATAAAGGTGTCAAGCTTTTTCTTCAGCGGGAGTGTAAACATATGGCTTTTTATAAGTGCCAGCGTTAATTTCTAAGTAGTGACTACAGTGGTGATAATCAGTCTGAAAGTCGCTTTCATCGAACCACTCAGGTCCCTCCATCGCGGCTTTCAGTTCTATAAGGAAAGAAGCGGCAACAGTCTCAAAGTTGTCTGCGATCCAATACGGATTGACTTGCATATGATCACGCTGATAGTCGCAATTCTTCATCATATCGATTTCACCAGACTTAATGGTGACAGAAAGAACCATATGATCTCGTATTTTCATAGTACCTTTCATGTTGTACTTGGCTAAGACCGCCTTAACACCTGGGGCGATTCTCTTCTTCATCTCTTGATTTATAAATGCCATGTCTATTTCTCACTCTTAATAGTTAAAGTACCATACTTGGTTACGAAGTCAGTATCGTAAGCGACCGCACAAGTTCTTGTGCTACCGATCTGATACAAGATGCTATTTTTCATTTTTTTAGTACAAGGAAACGCGTCAACATACTCAGTCAACTTCGGGTAGTCGCAACTAGTGCCGACTAAGTTATTATCTGCGAACTCGATTGCTTTAGCTAATAAGTTGTTCATGATAAATGCTCTCTCTCGTTAATGAAGTACTACTGTATCAGGGTCCATAAAGGTGTCAAGCTTTTTTCATTTTTAAATTAGATATTTTATTTAAAAGACTGGCGATCTCACAGTCAGTTTTGTGTGCTATCACATCGCCCGTGATAGCAGTGTCGTATGTTATAGACCATTCATCATTTTCGACGCTAGTACACTCAAGTACCGCTAATTCCCACAGCATGTCATCATTGAAGCGCATTATCGAAGCACCGAAACCATTTAAGAATCCAAAGTATCTTCGCTCGACCGTTAGCTCTTCTTTACCACCTAGCGGGCAGGTAGTAATAGTATCAGTAATATTAGTTGTATATCGGTGACCGTTCATAATGCCCATGAGATTTCTCGCTCTATGATTAATTTGTTAGACCACTATAATGAAAAAAGGTAAGAGTGTCAACCCTTACCCGTCTTTATTTCAAATTAATTTTAAACTGTTATCTCCCAATCAACTACTGTATCGATTCGAAATGATCTCCAAGCTTCTTTGTCAATACACCAAACAGCTATGTTATCACTTTCCTCATTGATTTCATACACTTCGGGCACTCTATCTCCGCTCAAAGCTCTGTTTAGAGTGCATGGCATAACACGTAACCCGCCATCATTAATCTTTTCGAAGCTTACTGTCACTTCACCCATTCTTGCCGCTTCTACAAACTTCTTTACATCCATCTCATATTGCCCTTTATTTTCATTAATATTAAACCAAACTCTCGAACGTGATCTACTCAAACTTCTATTATTAGCCGTTCGTCTCACTTCATCTTCACCTGCGTTTTCTCGCATCTCTCGATAATTAATCGATTATCAATAAGTTCCTGTGTCAGCTCTTTCTGCTTCCTGCTGACGAGGTCCCATTCTTCGGGTGTCGGATCATTAATTGATCGACGATTATCAATAGGTTGCGTTTGCGAAGACTCTTCTTCGACCGGAACTCGCTCGTATCTTCGATCATGCTCATATAATGACAGTATGCCATAGTGAACGATCTTCATTAAATCCTTTCTGTAATCATCTGGACTGTCACCTTTTGAACCATATCTACCATTGTACTTGTCAATATTTCCTAGAAAGAAATCTAGACCTCTACCTCGATCTACTATCACCTCACTGGACTGCAATCCGTTTGCACCGTAATGCGCACCATATGTCGAATTAATGTAATCCATAATTTCTTCGACCAATAATTTTTCGTTGAACTTGTAATCTACTGCCATAATTAATTAACCTTTCTCTCGTTGTCGTTTTCATCGGTGACGATAAGTTCGCCAGTTTCTTCATCTACTCTAATACTTTTTGCCTTATACAATTCGCAGATCAACACCATGACACCTCGAACCCCACTCTTAAATCCAATCGTATGTCCTATATAATAAGAAAATATAATTAATGCGGACGATATAATCGCGTGAATATGTACTGGATGAATTTCCATTGTATAAGCTCTCCTAGCTGATTTTTATATCTTTAAATTTATTAGTCTTTTGACCGTCAAACATACCCTGCTCCGGTTGAGCCGTCAATGTTTGTTCAGTCTCGTCAATGTCATACAGTCTCATTTTAGATCGGTCGACTCCTATAACAAATCTTTCGTTCGCACCTGTGGCATCATTATACCTATTCTTCAATTGCTTGACCATGATCTGCCCTAATCCCGCTAAGTCTTCGTTGCTGATTAAAGCAAACATAAGGTCAGCAGTAGCAGGCAAGCCAAATGACTCTGAAGTGTCTTCCAGACCCGGATCAGAATTACCGAATCCAGATCGTGTCGTTTGAGTTGCAGACATAATAGGAACATTAAACTCTACAGCAAGACCTCGTAACTCTTCGGCAATTGCTTTAATATAAGTATATGAGTTAATCGCACCACCCATAGACTTCATTCTAGCACTAGAACATATATTCAAGTAATCAATAAAAACAACATCAGGTGTAAACTTTTTCTTCAGCTTCAGTTCATTCAAGAGGGCTCTAAAGTGACCGCTATGAGCCGCACCAGTAGGATACTCCTTGATGATCATCTTGCCTGTAGTGCCCGATGCTACCTTCTGAACTCTATCGGTAAACATTTTTTGAGATAGATTCTCTAACTGATCAATAGGTACATTAAGTAAGTTAGCATCTATCCGTTCTGCGATTCGCTCTTCAGCCATTTCCATTGTAATATAAAGAATGTTTCTTCCCTGCGCTAATGCGGCGGCTGCCATATGACACATAAATAGCGACTTACCGACTCCAGTACCTGCAAGACATATATTCAAAGTTTTGTTAGGTAATCCACCCTTCGTGATCTTATTGAACAGATCAAGATCAAACGGAATGCGCTCTTCTTGCTCATGATAAAATCTGTATCGTTCATCAATATCTTCTAGATAATCATGACCTACATTGTTATCAAAACATACTGCAAGCGCATTCTGTAGAATCTCAGGTAACGCATCTTTTGTATACAGATCGTGCTTACCGTCGATCACTTGAATCGATTCCATGATAGCAAGATATACTGCTCGATCTTGGCACCACTTCTCAGTCTTATCTAACAACCACTCTTCGTTCTCCTCAGAATACTGAAAGATAGTGGGCATAATATCAATTGCATGTAGATAATTCTGTTCGTTGAACTTCTCGGATTCGTCTATCTCTATCTTGAACGATTCAATCGTAGGAAGCTTATTATACTTGGCTACAAATTGGGTAACTTCAGAGAACAATAGAGCGTACACACCTTCGAAGTATTCTCTTTTCAGATGAGGAATGACCTTACGTAAATAAGGTTCATTCGTCAACAAGTTTCTTAATATAGTTTGTTCTAAATCTATTTTCATGTATTACCTAGGTTCTCATTAAATTGTCGTGTTGCTCTTCCGAGATTTCTTTCCAACCATCTTTCGCAGAGGTAGCTTGTAATGATCCATCTTCTGCGGCAGTTTCTAGCAAACTTTCAAGAACCAAACCTGCGTACTCTTGCATCGCTGGATCTTCAGTAGTAACTTCGCTAGGACTAGATTGTATCATAAAACTGAACTTAAGGCAACCATTATTTTCGTCGGCTTTTATATTACCATATCTCAATACAGTCTCGGTGTAAGGTCCTCTTTCGATTCTGACATCCCACGCTTGATCGTTGCCGTGTGAACCATCAGCGGGGACTAACACGTAGTCAGTCCCCTCAACTAATCCAGCCATTAGTATTCTTCCTCAATTTCTAGTGTGACATCAGCTTTTTTACCAATCTGATATTGCTTTTCCATAAAGTCTTGAAACTCAGAATTAGCAAGAATATCATTCCAGAACTCTTTGGTGAGTGTATCTTTCATACGAACTTTATTTTCAGCACCAGCTTTCTGATACCAACCGTTCGATGGTTTAGTCACAAAGCCACCAAGAAGTGCTACGTCAAGTAGACCAGAATAAGTCTCAATACCACCTTCCCAAGTTACTGTGATCGGTATCTTTGACTGCTCTTTGACAAATCTAGACTTCTCTACTTTAATGATAAAGTCATAGCCATCAATCTCTGTGCCAGTCTTGTTCTGGCGACGACCAATAATCCAGATAGTATCAGCACTATAATAAATGCCTGTACCGCCACCAACAATATCTTTAGGATATAGACCGATCTCTTTGTACGTATGATTGATAGCTAAAAGTGGAATCTCTCGCATCTTCAAGTAAGGCGTGATCATACGGAACAAACCTTTCAAAGCTTTTGCTCGGGACATATCCGCAACACTTTTTTCACTCAGCGCATCTTCCATTTCTTTCTTAGAGGCTAGGTTACCAATAGAATCGATAACAATAATAACCTTATCTTTCTTTTCGATCTGCTCAAGTTGGCTCATAATATCGAACTTTAGCTTTTCGACATTAATGATGGGTGTGTGTAGAACACGACTCACATCAATACCAAAATTCTCGAAGTAGCCTTGAGGAGAACCAAACTCAGAATCATAAAATAACATGATAGCTTCAGGGTCAGCCTTTAGATATGCACTAGCGATCTTTAATGCAAACGAAGTTTTAAAGTGCTTACTGGGTCCAGCTAAAACTGTCATACCAGGAATAAGACCGCCCTCCAATTCACCTGATAGTGCCACATTCAACATGGGCACATCAGTTATAGTAGATTGTTTAGCTTGAAAATACTGTGATTTTGACATCGTAGCAGTTTCTTTAATCTTGGAATTACTCTTCAATTTATCCATTATACTCATATATTAATCCTTATCAACAATATTTTTATAGTTAATGCACTCGTCAAGCAGAGGTATTTTATCGGTCATGCTCGAAAGTACTCGAACATCATTTTCAAATTCACCACTAAATGAGCGAGCCCGTTTGTGAGTCATGCCACTATCAGCCTTCGCACGAACGAATGTTGGAACCATCGCGCTTCGATCTGTGAGTGCTTCACTTGTTTCAATTAATCTTCGAACATTGGACGGGCTTGCTCCACCACAATCCATAATAGTATCATGCAACTGATTAAAGAAAGTTTGTTTAACAGCTTTAAAACCGTTAATGGCTAACTTTGCATATACGACTTCAAAGATACTACCCGATCGGATCTGCGACACCGACATAATAGAAGTGCCTCTCATAATATCCATATGCTTTGATAACACATCGTCGCTTGCACCGAAATACTCGATTGAAGGAGTCAGAATAGCTCCTACATCAGTGCTATCAGACATGACAGGATTATAAACAACTTTATTCAATACAACTTCGTAACTCAAAGCTTTAATCAATCGCTCGACAGTTTCAATAGCCAAAGTACTTCTAATACAAATACCGCTACCACAACTTTTGATAAGCTTGGCTATCATATTGATAAGATCAGCATCGTCGACCGAATCATTCTCAAGAACTTTAATTGGACTGCATAAGAACGTAACACCTGGATGCCAATCGATCAAGTCATCGATCTGCTCTAAACCATCGACGCGCATAACCTCGACGATATTAGGATCAAAGGCTATACCCATAGCATTAGCTACTAGATCATTACCCACAACACCAATCCTTAGTTTTTGTGATCTTTTATCTTCGACCGGTTGCTCACCACTAGCCATCATTGCCATGTCCTCACGCATAGGCACTACCACACCATCTTCTACTTCATCACTCATTTACATCTACCTTCTAGTTAAGTTTAATTATTTCGATACGCATATTCTACTGCTCTATCAGCTTCTACTTCTAACGGTCTAGTCTCATACCAATTACCTGTGTCATTATCTAGCTGTCTACACATATCAGCTACTTGCTTTGCGGTAATTGGATAACCGCGTTTAATCGCAGAACCTGCGACTGCAATCATTATCTGATACATTTTTCTATACCAACCAGTTTCTGTCATTGTTTGATATTCTACACCCAAACGCCTAGGAAAGAAAGGGCAATCTTTGTAGTTTGTCCAATAGATATCGGTGGTAGTCATAGAAGTTTTTCGATGTTCGACCACAGCTTTCTGCATTTCTGGAGGTAGTCGATCTAAGAATGAATTACCAGTCTTCTGTACATAAGGGTGCTTTATTATTAAAGCGAATGAATCAATTGGAGAGCCGCCGTCGTGACTAAAACAGAAGTTAGAAGCTCCAGTATAATTGGCAGGTACGTAATACATGCGCGAGAGATCCTTTGTTTGCGCGTCTCCGATCTCACCAACTTCAGCGTTGAGAGCGAACCAAAACTTAGGAATCTGTTCCCTTTCGATATGAGAGTCAATTCGAAAGACAAGGCGAAACTTAAGGCAATCAGGATTACTACTAGCAGTACTGTAGCACACAAAATCATAAGGAGCAAACAATCGTGTAAGCTCAGACTGAAGAACGTGAATGTCATTGCCGAAGCTATGATCATCCACATCAAGTGCGCACCACCCCGCCCAGACTTCAACATTCTTGTTACTCCTTGTAGTTTCTTCTGTGTATATTGCAGGGCTAATTAGTGGTGCTGTAGCCTTAGTGTTATTCACTTTCGCAAGTTTATTTAGCAGGGAAACGAACTCGTGCCACGTATTAAAGCACATAGTTTTTGAAGTTACGTTGTCGTATCTGTTTTTAAATATAGTCAGTTTATAATTCATAATGTATTATAGCAGGTTCTGCAATCAATGTCAATAGTTTTTTTATCTCTTCATCCGTAGGACTGCCATCTGATTCGTCACGGTCTTACCTTTGAATGTCTGGCGATAGTCGAATTCTTTTACTAGCTCATACATACCATGCTTGTCGACAGCCTCTTTGACGGGTCGTTGGTCCCAGTTATCGATCAATAGATTTGGTATGTTCAAGTCGTACATCATTATCATATCTACAGTAGCCGCATCCTCTGAATGATTGCCGTCAACTAGCGCAAAGTCAAAATGGTATTGATCAAGTGCCTCTGCTACATGACTTTCTTTTGTCTTACCTTTGATCCACGTGAATCGATTGATATACTTTTCATTGAGAATCCCGACCATATCTCGTCTAACTTGAGGATCAATGCTATCACCCGGTCGACCTATAACTTCATTATCAGGAGACACTCCCACTATTTTCGCGTCTTTGTATATCTCTAGTTGATATGTGGTAGAATGCCCTATATGAAATCCGATCTCTAACACCGACTTTGGTGCATAGACACTTTGAACAAACTCGAACGCGTCGAACACTTGTTGAGTTGGTGGCATGTAACCCCAACCAAAGTCGGGGAATGATAAATGATTTAAGTTCATTCTAAAAGAAATCCTCTAATGACGATCTGGGTTCAGAACTCCATCCAACTGCACTCAGAATGGGCTCAAGCGGGTCAAGAAAAGCTTTTTTGTATTGAGTATCAAAATCAATCTGTGGATGAACACCTATCTCTTTTGGTAATCGAACAGGAAACGCAACAACATTCTCCTTAATTCGATTCGGAAGCTTTAGATAAAGAAACTTGACTTTCTCACCATCTTTGACTAGCTCATACTTGTCTTGTAATCCAGCTTTCTCGATATAATGATTATATAGAAGCGCGCCTCGAACATGAATCGGACACTTCTTACCGTATATACTCACACGATCTTTATACTTAGTCAAGTCAGAAATGCCTCTAGGAAACGCGACATCTTCTGGATTAAGCGAACTGAATTCACGCTTGAACTTACGAATAAACGCCTGTGCATCATCTTCACTACCTTCAATGATAACCTTGAAGACTTCTTTAAACTTTTGACGAACTATCTGAGGTGTCGATGATTTAATAGCTTCGATGCCCATCATCTTTAATTTAGGTTCTGCGTACTGTACACCTTCATTATTATGCACATTTAAAATATACCGCTTCTTTGCTAACCATATTCCACGATCCGCAATGACCTCTCGACCCATTTCCATACGATTCATGTATGCGCCTGTATCTTCTGCTAATGTTGCATACGAAGACTTCAACACTTTCTCAAAATGTTCAGAACATATCTTATCAAGAAACTTAACTGGATTATCAGGCTTGAACTTATCGACAAGAGCTTCCATATTAATGTAGAGGGAATCTGTATCCATTGCGATGACATAATCTTTATCAGACTTGAGGAGCTTATTCATCTCGTCATTAACAGCGACTTCGGCATGTTTGATTGCGCGTTGCCCTGACATAGTGACACCCTCGGCAATTCGCTGATCAAAGTATCTGAAGTACTTGTTAGCCAGTGCGCCATACAAACTGTTCATAAGAATCTTAATAGCCATCTGCTGATTATTCATGGTAGCAATTTGATTCTCTAATACCTTAGTCGGTGCAGTCTCGTATTCTTGTTGCGCTTTAATCATATTCTTTTTAATGACAGCACGATTCGAATAGTACTTGCGAATAACAGTAGGAATAACACCCTCTTTATCTTTTCTAAATGAAGCACCGTTAGCCGCTCGGGCTGTAGGAATATCTTCATCGTAGCACATAGTCTCGGGTGACATATTGTATTGGACAAGAATGTTAGGATACAGAGAGTTTAAATCAAAGGACGTTACCCAATTGTGCGATCCGACTTGTGGATCTTTAACATAACCACCTACGATCTTATCGACATCATGATCTAAGGGTGGTCTAGGAGGTATGATAACATTCTTTCGTATCAACTCATTATAGATGATCGAATCCCATATAGAAGTTGTACCGAAAGTATCAGTATAATTAACTTTTGCTTGATATGCCATAGTCAATGCTAGTGCAATAAGAGCCGTCTTCTCTTCGAACCTCATGATCAAGTCTACATCTCTAATATTATAGTCGATGTACGTTTGGTGATCATTCGCATATAACTCCGACAAATTATCTTCTTCAAACGCTAACTTGTCTACACCAAGAATAGTCTGGGCTACATGACCGAGTCTATAAGATTCTTGCTCACCGTATATCTGCTTACCGAACTTTTTGAATAGGTCAAGATAATCAAGATGGGAAACACCTTCGATATCATATGTCTGCTCTGTACTATATGCAGTACGGACCTCTCGTTCACGCACCAAGCCCCATGGTGATAATGCTTTGATAGCATCAGCGTTTATGATCTTGGCAATGCGGTTGACTAGATAAGGAATATCAAACATCTTAGAATTCCATCCGGTAACAACATCAGGGCAATTAGCACTCCACCAGTCTAAGTAGGCACGAAGCAAAGCCTTCTCGTCTTGCATTAGATAGTATTCGATAGGATGATTATCAGGATTCATAGAAGGGTCGTATGGCTTTAGACCCCATACAATAAATGAGCCTTGCTTGCTACTCTTACAGCAAATAGCCGTGACAGGAGCTTCTGCATCACGCGGCTTAGGGAATCCGTTTGTGGATAGAACTTCGATATCAAAGTAACAGATATTGATATCCTCGAGATTCCATTCTAGGTCTTCTTGCTTAAACGTCTTACTGATAAACTGCGTAACGAAATTAGTCTGCCCGTGAACATCAAAGTTTTTGACGCCTTCGTATTGCTTTGAGAAATCGGATGCTTCCTTCATATCATCAAATTCCATAGGCTCAACTGGAATATCATATAGGGTCTTGAATTCACCTGTAGCTTTAGTCGAAGTGACAAATAATGTGGGTTGATAAGGTATGCGGTGCTGTATTTGTGTGCCATTGTCATAACCGCGATAAAGAAGTTTGTTACCATATCGGGTCACGTTAGTATAAAATTTCATAGTTTCTCCATAGTGTATAGCGCATTATACTAGGTTTTGTGCTATTTGTCAAGTGTCACGAAATGAAAGTTTGGATGTGTCGTTTCGTTATAGAACCTATCTTTACCTTGAAATCTAGTTCTATCTGTAACTGTACAACCCAAGCTTTCGTCTATCAGTTGAGTGACCGGACTAGGTAAAATAACTTCGGGTCTATTATGCGCGTTCGAAACATTAGTTGAAACACCCGTCAAATTCTCCATGCCGTTCTTGGGCCAGTAAACATTACGTATGCGATTGTCCACATTCGCGCAGTGTTTGTCGGTGATAGTATGAAGAACAGACATTGGTCCTCTGCAATTATGACTGTCATCATGTTCAATATAGGAACAGAACAGGGAGGCGACGATTGGAGCAACCGTATAGCACTCCAGAGCGATACCTATGTTGCATGTTGGCATTTCTTTGTATTTTAACATAATACGCTCGAACAAGTCAACATGTTCCGGATAAAGATATGCATCATGCTCCATAATCCATAGCCGCTCACCGTTAGCGATTCTTTTCATCAATCTGTAGGTGGAATGTATATGTGCCTGCTCTTGAGGAGATCGATCTTTATGTTTTGATAACGTGATCGAATCTAAAAGTGTACCAGGAGTGATACACTGTATGACGTTAATATTGAAATAATGCGAAACTGGTGCGAATGACTTTATGGACAATTCATTATATTTAACTGCAAGAGGATTATTAAAATCAACTCCCATATATGCTTCAATCATCAATCACTCACTTATAGAATTTGGGTGGGGCTTGTTTTAACAGTAGACCCCATGAAACTGTTTATACACTTCTTATAATGTGCTTGCTGATATCGCTAACCAGACAGTAAACGCGGGTATCATTAACGTGAGCGTTGTCTGTGCGGTTGTGATAATCTCTGGGCGTGATACTCGTCGTGTCGCTCTGAGTAAAATTGCCATAACTTTTGAGGTTCCTTATTAGTTAAGATTAAATTTAGTCGTGACGATTTAAAGCCGCCCGACATGTAGTACCCTCGAAAGGGTAGCAGTCACCGTGGTGCTGTTCGTTTTGTTACTTTTTAGACTGGTCTTGCTTTTGATCTGCCTCGTTATTTATAACAGTTTTATGTGAATTTTGCAAATAAAACTTATATAATTTAACTAAATACGCAAATCTTTTGGGATGATGTTCAGGCTCTGGAAGAGTACCGAATAACTCTTCCATCGCACTGATATGCTCTTCTACTTTCATTTATTACCTATATTATATTTGGGGCATAACTCCCATTGATCTTTCTCTTTATGAGATATAATCTTGATCGTTCTAAGAGATGCTTGGTCAGCCACCATCTTTGTATCAACAATCTTAACTAAACCCCAATCGGATAATAGTTGTGTAATGCTATTTCTACGTTGCAAGTCACCATCTTCGAGATTAGACTTTTTGCCGTCTAATAAGAACAACTCTTTGAAATGCACAATGAAATATCTGCCTTGCTTATGAAGTATATGACAAGACTGGAACAACTTCTGTTCCTTACGGGAAGCCACTCCCATTCGTGTTAATGTCTCTCTCACTTTCAGAAAGTCATCTGGCTCCTTGAGAATAACTTCTAACATATCGGACGAAGTCCATAATCTAATTCCTTCCACCTTTACTGATCCTTTTTTTGATTTCAATTATTTGATCATCAGTTAGGAGTCGCAAGGCGGAATTCGCTTTAGCACTACTATATCCATAATACTCTTTCACTGCGTCAATGTCATTAGAAATAGTCGGCTTTGCCCATTTAGAGAATCGCTTCCTTCTTCTGACTATATTTAGCAAAAAGTGAAATTGTAGTTTTTTATCTAATTGGTGGTGCATGTTCATCGCATTCGCCATAGCAACCGTATCAGCGAAGTAAGATAGTGATTTATTCACCACATAAGGAGCATAACCCTTTTCTGTCACATCATCAACCATGACATCTTTCTTATCCATGTTTATCGCTTTCAGATAATCAAATGGGTTCATTGAAATAAACTCCGCGTAGTAATGACTGCATTCTATATACGTCCATCGCGATATCATGCGAAGGATTGTGAGCAATAAAAGCACCCTCAGGAACACCCTTTGGAATAAACGAATTCCTGACACTCAATCCGTGACCTACTGCGATACCCTCAAGAAAGGATCTAGTGTCACGAACATCCCAGAACTTGTATGGCTCATGTTGCCCTAACATATCGAATATAGATGTTGTCAGAACAGGATCAAATGAATTGCCTCGCGTATAGACTAGATCGCCTGAAGACAATACACCACGCAAAAATCCTGGCAAGTCTTCGATTGAATGATCGTCCGGACTAGGTGCTAACTGCTTTAATGCATCAGGACCTTGGTTCTTCCACCAATCGAGTGTATCTTTATTGATAACACGACCGTAGTTTTCGACCTGATCTTTAACGTCAAACTTCATCTCTTTAGCTTGGTCTACTATATCCATGTACGCATATGGCGTATCTGATAGGAAATGGTCTTCATCAATAGACATAGCCGCTATGTTTACCACAGGAGCAGTCCGTAAATCAGTACTCAATGTTTCATAATCATATATGTTAATCATTATTTTATACTCACGTTTGCCATGATCTCGGTCATGCAAGCCACTATATTAAGTTCGTGATCTGCTACGAACGCATTCTTGTATTGATAATCAGCGAGAATAAGAACAAGTTGAGGTATGGACTGACCATCATCACTCACCTTATCGTACATCATATCATACACCGCACGAAAGATTACCGACGCATCGACATCCACGTTGTTAACGACCCACGTTCGCATCTTCTTAAAGTCTTTCGCTTTCAAATGCTCGAACAGACTTTCAAAGGCATCGCCATTGTTAGCATCTACCGCAACGGTCTCAAGCTGACCACCCATCGAAAACTTCTGCGCTTCATTTACGACTCGTCGCCAGTCAGGCGCATGTTTCATGATCATCTTACCGATCACTTCATTATTATACGTAACACCTTCGCTGTCAAGAATAAATTGCAGACGCTTCATGAATTGACCGCAAAGTTGAGCCATATCTTTCTTAGATGTGTTGAATTGATATTCGCCACATCGTGAGTGAAGAGGTTCGATAATTCGATTTTTAAAGTTACATGTTAGAATGAATCTACAGTTATCCGAGAACTCTTCGATAAAACCACGCAAAGCAGGTTGAGTTGACTGTGCGTTTAGATAATCAGCCTCGTCAAGAATAACGACTTTTACACCACCAGCTAGTGATACAGTGGACGCAAATCGTCTGATCTTGCCACGTAGAGTATCGATATTGCCGTCTTCGGAACAGTTAACAATGATATAATCATAACCTAGAACTTCGCATATAGCTCTAGCTACTGTAGTTTTACCAAGACCGGCTGAACCAGTGAATAGCATATTAGGCAGTTCGCCTGTTTTTACGATCTTTTTAAATACAGCCTTTAGGGCTGGTGGTAGAATTGTATCTTCAATGGTTTGAGGGCGATATTTCTCGACCCAGATGAAATCTTTTTGACTCATGTATTACCTCATAATATATTATATAAAAAACCTCGAACATTAGACGCTTGGGGGCAACCATTTAAGGCGCTTGGGGGCAATCTAATGTCCGAGGGGTCGTACACCCAACAAATTACTACGCTTCAGAAGCCTGAAGCTCTTCACACAACTGGACTAAATGTATACATTGGTCCCGTAGTTTTCCTACTGACGATAATTCTTCGCCTCGAAATGCGCCTCGTGCTGTTAGCGCATCAATTACTGCTGTAGTAGAGCGCGAAGAATTCGCACAAATCTTAACTAATTCTTCGACCTTACTTTCTACTGCATTACTTTCCTTACTCATTACTTATCTCCGTATGTACTAGTTTTTTCTAGAGCGCACCAATATTGAACACCAGACTCGATGTTCACAAAATGCGAGATTAGCTTCTCCGAGATACCGACTTGATAATCACCATCAATCATTTTAAGATTAGAGATGTTAAAAATAAAGTTGAAATCTGGTTGCTCGAATGTTCCGTCCACATCAATGGAATATGCATTCGATGTTTTATCATTGTTATCTATAACAGATAAAGACACCGCACCATTGACAGCGCGAACAGACATTTCAGCGTGACCCAGTACAGAAGCCGCACGTTTGATACTTGATAGCGTTGCACCATCTAAAGTAAAGTTGACTTGTGATTCGGGCATAACAATATCTTTTGCTGGTGTTGTCAACATGTCAATGTCAGAATAAAAGTACTTGATTCGTGATCTACCCGAGGTGTCGCTAACAAGAACGTGATCATCTTCAAATTTTAGTCGAGGTCGATCAACCAGAGACAGAACCGATAGAAACTCATTAAGTTCATATATGCCTACAGTCTTAGGAAATGTTACATCTAGCTCTACAGAACTTAGTACATTCTTTGCTTCGGAGATTGTTTTGAGAACATTGCCTTCTTGTATAACAATGTTAGGGTTAATCGACGCGTAATTCTTTAGAACCTGCATCGTCTTTTCTGTTAATTCCATGATATATTCCAAGTTGTGTTTGTGGGTTAATTATAACATAATTCATAGTAAAGGTCAAGCTATTTTACTAAAGTTTTTATCTTTAACAAACTCGATCTTATTGTCAAAATACTGATCTAAGATTGCACCTTTGTGGCTGATAACAAAAACGCTTGAATCTTCGTCCATGCTACCAATGATCTTAGTGAGGTTATCTACCCCATCAGCATCCAAGCTACTATCGAATGTTTCATCGAGGATTAGTAAGTTAGTTGCAACACTATTTTTCATCTTAGCGATCATGCGCCAAGTGAATAATAATGCCAGATCAATTCTTTGTTTCTCACCTTCGGAGAATGAATCATACGAAAACATATCACGGTGGCGAGATTTTATTGTCTCCTTAAAAGTATCGTCAAGATCGAACGACACGTAAAAATCTAGTATCTGTAGGTACTGATTAACAAGCTTATTGATTACTGGCAAGTACTGCTTAATAATCTTAGTCTTAATACCAGTATCTTTTAAAAGTTCTGCAATGACAAGACCGTATGAACCGTTGTCCGAAATGATGATATGATCTTCCATTATCTTATCTTTGGTAGCATTATACTCGGCTAACTGAGACATAGCTTGATCGATGTCACCTTCTTGCTCGTCAAACTTAGCCAATTCTGCTCTTAGCTTCGTCACTCGGCGATTCAACTCCTGCAATTGTATGTCACGTATATTCTGGGCATTAACAACCTCAGTAACGTCTGAATGCGACTTTTTTAAATATTGCAGTTTATCGTTGAATTCGCCGAGTGACAGGACGACTTTCGTTCTTCCTTCTTGGAGCTTATCGTGTTTTCCTTGAGCGCATTCCGTCTTCTCTGTTCTAAGTCCTTCGTCAATGTCTTGGTCACAGGTGGGACAGATTTGGTTATTTTCATAAAATTTAATTTCTTTATTTAATTCTTTTTGCTTTACAGCATACTGGTGATCGAACTTTTCGATACCGCGTATCTTATCATCTAATGTTTTCATTTCATGTTCGAGTGAAGATAGCGAGGATTTAAGATTGCCGATATCATTCTCTATAGCACCACTGATCTGCTTTAATACGTCATCAATCTCTTTCTGTTTACTAGCTTTATGTTCGTTAGCCATCTTCTGAATCTTGACAACATAACGCTCTTGATTCTTTATCTTATCGCGGACCAGTTCTAACTGCACCTGATTAGTTCGTGAAGTCTCACGAAGTACCGACATACGCTCTTTCAGAATACCATTCATTTTAGAGAATACGTTAATGTCAAGCAAATCCTCAATCACATCTCTTCGGTGTTGTGCTGGTAACTGCATAAATGGAACAAACGATGATGAACCAAGCACTACAATCTGGTGAAACGACTTATGATTGAGTTTGAGAATATTCTTTTCAAGCACAGATTGATATTCTTTACTATGGCTGTCTTGGTTAACAAGTACACCATCTTTCCATATCTCGAACGTGTTAGGCTTAATACCACGATGAATCTTATAGTGGGCACTTCCAACAGCGAACTCTACTTCAACCTCAGTCTTACCATTGTTAATAGAATTGATCAATTGATTCTTTGTGATAGACCTATGCGCTTTACCGAACAGCCCAAATGATAGCGCATCAAGCATTGTGGACTTGCCTGCACCATTTTGTCCAACTACTAAAGTAGATCGTGATCGATTTAACTCTACCTCTGTGAAATTATCACCGGTACTGAGAAAATTCTTGTATCTGAGTTTCTGAAAGACTATAATTACGCTATCTCCAATGTCTGGGCTTCAATCATTAATTGTCGCACTTCCGATTTAATACGATTTTTATCTAGTACCGTATCTACGTTGTCTATGTAAGTATACAGTAATTCTTCGGTAGTGTCAACCGTTATTTTATCATCTTCAACATTCTCTCCTACAAACTCCGAGAAGTTTTCTGCAATCTTTAACTCATGTATTCGCTTCATCTGTAGACGATCAACAAATCTCTCGAACAACTTAGGATTAGATTTATTAAGAACAATCAACTTTACGAACTTCTTATCCACGTCAGGCAATTGACCTACGCTATACTTGAATTCAGCTTTCTCCTGCAAATCGTCGTAGTAGACTCTTTCGTATATTGTCAAAGGATTATGTACAGGTGTTAACTCGCGAGTGTCAGTGTCTAATACATGGAAGTATTTAGGATCGTGCGCGTCACTCCAGAAAAACTCGTACTGAGAACCTAGATAATGAATTGCTCCTTGTTGCGATTTTGTGTGAAAGTGTCCTGATAAAACCATCTCGAATCTATCAAACAATGATGCCGGAATTTGACCGTGGGAGCATGGAATGCCCGCAGACATTTCGAATCCTTCTAACTCTAAATGCGCGCCAACATAACTAGCTTTGCAGTTAGTAAGAAATTCTATAGTCCTAGCTTCATTTTCTTGGTTGATCCAAGGCACCATAGCGAAGTCTAGACCATCATAATTAACGACCGTGGGTTTCTCAATAATTCGAACTTCAGTCATATAGTGACCAAGAAGTTCTTTTAAAGAATTGAGATCGTTGGTATTCTTATAGTAGACATCATGATTGCCAGGTATAATATCCATATGAATACCATACTCTCGAAGCTTCTCAAGGAATATCTGTCTGTTATGTTCAAGAGCCTTGAAGTTAATGAACTTTCGATTTTCATAGTAATCGCCTAGATGGACGATCTTAGTGATATTATGCTTTTTCAAATATGGAAAGAATATGTCTCTATAGAACGCCTCTTGATATTCCATGAATATGTCAGAAGAATTTCGCACACCGCAATGCGTATCATTTAGAAAAGCAATCTTCATGACCGGTCCTCTTCACCCAAGAGAAAACCTGTTAGATCAGAATCGACCGAGCGACTTCTGCGCTTCGCTTTCTTCTCGCTCTTTTTATATTCGCTTATCAACCTATCGTTTGTTCTGACATAATCAACCCGATCTCTGAGTGAATCCACAAAGGCTTGCGCTTGCTGATTAGATTGCTCGTCGCCCTCGTTGCTCACCAAATCAGACAACCCAGACTCAGCCAGATACCGCACTTTAATATCCTGCTGTTTCTTTTCCTTTTCGATACGTCTAAGAAAGGCGTACCAAGATATCTGAGTAAAATATGCGAATGCATTAGGCTTGCCTGTACGCGTAGCAAACTCAAGATTATAATTCTCGATAGCCTTCAGACAATTCTCTACAGCATCCATGACCATTTCATCGCGATAAGTGTATCGAACGAAGTTGGATTTATGGGATAGACCTTCGCATATTTTAAGAAAACAAGAAGCGATATAGTTAGTCACGATTGGCGCTTTCTCGCCACGTGCTACTCGGTCATGTTTATCAGTCACATAGTCAACTACAGCTTGGGAAAACTGTGCGTTGTTTACGTAATGCGGCTTATCTTTAGGTTTAACTTTAGCTGTAGTTTTAGACTTTGGCATATCGTTCCATCTTTATTTTAAGTTATACGGTATTATAACAGGTTTAATTCTTAAAGTCAAGTGGTTTTCGATTATGGCAATTCTTCTTTCACTCTATTTCGAAGGTTTGACGTAGAAAATCTATGAGAACGCTCGTTGAAATATACCTCAATATTTCGAGCCCTACAGATATCTCTACCAGTGAAGTCTTGGGTCTTATATTCTTCACCTAGTATTCGCACATCAATATCAAACATAGAAAGAATGTCGTTAAGGTCAGACTCATTACCATACGGCACAATCTCGTCTACATACTTACATGCATGAAGTTGGGTGTAACGCTCAACAATAGATTGAACAGGCGAATTCTTGCCTACTCGATCAGTACTTGGATCAATCTGAAGACCTACTATTAAATAGTCACATTGCTCTTTTGCCGCACGAAGCATCTGAACATGACCCGCGTGAAGAAGGTCAAAGGCTGAACATGTAAACCCCACTTTCATTTTAATTCTACTCATAAACAACAACGCACCACGTGGGAATACCGCAGATTCAAGTCAATGGGTGTGGCGTATGGCCACTGCCATGTTTGACGATGCTCCTTATATCCATCAGAATTCGAATTGCATACCCAACCAGTATGATCAGTCTCTTCGGGCGATGAATGACTGAGAAAACACAACACCCACGTTCGATCATCTTCTTCGTCTAATTTATCTGACCAGATAGGCGAGGGCGCAAAAAGGGTTTCTAGTTCTTCCCTCACTTTTGCGTCGGTGTGGTTACCTGATGCAAGAAAGTCAATGAATGTACCTAGTTGGTCTTCATCCATCGTATCTAATACTCTACCGTTCATCTCTGATCCTGCTTGTATGTCCAGTTGCATATACTTCATCCTTCAATTTATTTAATATCCCTAAGCATACACGACACTTAGGGTTTTGTCAAGCTATTTTTTAATTCAAGATCGGGTATTATAATCCAAAGATATACCATGCTTTAATTTCCACTTGTTCATGACAACTTCGTACCAGTTAGGGCTGTTGGTGCGAAGAATGTCGACTGGTGTTTTACGATCAGCCATCTGTTCAGCATATCGCTCTACAGTCATATAAGAACCGATCAACTCTTTTTGAAATACTGCTTTAGTGATTGGTCCGGGATGCTTGAATCGAGCAACGAACAAAGGCATCGGAATATCTTTCATAGTTGGATGACACGACTCTATTCCAAGAGTTTCGCCGTAAGTCTTCTGACCATCATATGGTCCTTTGTACATTAGGTAACCACCGCTATATTCGAAGTTCTCTTTAAGGAAAGTGTTCATAATATAATTTCTCTTTCTTGGTTAATGAAGTACTATTATACCACAAATAGAAAGATTGTCAAGCTTTTTTTTTTTGAAGCTACTGCAATTTAATTAAAATAAATCGAAAATAAAGCTTGACAGCCACAGGGTAGCCTGTTATAATGCACTTAGAAGTTTTTAGCGCATCAATGAATTGTTTCAGTGTCTTTATTAGGAAAGCTTAGGACGTTGGTCGTTGACACTCCAGCATCTACGCTTGTTTTTTCTTCGGACATCTCCATAAGAGTTTTTTCTAAGTGAGCCTGCATTCGAGCATCTTCACGCGCAAACTGGTGTTGACGATCAAGAGCATTTTTGTGCATGGAGATAACAGCCTGCGACCATTCAATGAAAAGACCTCTATTGACCTTATTAGTAGAAAGAATATGTGCCGAGTTAAGAACAATCAATTCAGAATGTGATTCTACAAAACTACACCATGGTCGAAATATAAAGAATGCTTCATCTGTTTCTGCATCATAACCACCAACCACTTGCATAGCATTTCTGACAATCATATCAGGTTGATTATCATTACTCCATTCTACTACTTCGCATACGACTTCATTACCATTGACTAGTTTAAATTGTGCTATGTCTGGATTTTCTATCATTATATATCTACCTGAGTTATCTTATATTCAAATTGCTCTGCTTTATATATCTTAATTCTTTCTGCACTATGGCGAAGCGTAAAGTTTGCTTTCTTTTCTAAATGTAAATCATCTGCAATGTCATATAACTTAGCAGTTGTACCGTCATCACTTTGCCTTAAACCTCGTCCAATAGACTGTAGCACACGTATTTGGGATTTGCTCGGACTCGCGAATATAATATTATGCAAATTTCTAATGTTAATACCAGTAGAAAAGGTACCAAGAGAAGCGACGATAATAGAATTAGGATGCTTATCAACAATATTACGGATATGTTCTCTATCAGTTGTATTAGTTTCGCCGCTAACATAAAATAATCTTTGACCCTCTTTCAGTTTACTTTCAATTATATCCCGAAGGACTTTGCCATGCCTATCAACCAGATTGAATAGAACGAGAGTGTTTCCTTTCTGAGCGATTGCCAGATTCGCGATAAACTTGTTCCGCTTTTCGTAAGATACGATAAAATCAATTTCTTCTTGATAAGTTCTTCCTTCTGTCAGTTTACAGTATTCTTCGCTGTATTTCAATAGTATTATATCTATACTTAATTCAGCGAGTGTTTTATTCTTTTGGAGTGCGTGAGTGGTTGTTACTCTATGCACTGGTCCGAATAGCCCCTCTAGCACTAATTTATGTACTTGCGTACCGTCTAATGTGCCCGTAGTTCCCCACCGATATTCAGCATTTTTTGATTTATTCATGATCGATGATAGTGACTTAGATTTAAAGCCGTGGACTTCATCGCCAAATATAGCACCATAATCATTGAACCAAACAGGATGCAATTTATAGATAGATTGCCAAGTTGTCACAATAATGCGCTTATCTGTCTGTTTGTCTTTACCAGAGTATATCTTATGAACCTCATTGTCAACGTCCATTCCGTACGATTTAAAATCAGCGTACATCTGCTCAACCAAAGACGTAGTAGGAACAATGACAAGAATTTTTTCATCGTGATTTTTAAGATACCATTGCATAAGCAAATAGATTATAAAAGACTTACCTGAACCAGTCGGTGATATAAGAACACATCGTTTATATTGAATTGCATGTGTTATCGCATCATACTGATAGTCGCGAGGTTTGAACGGAAGATTCAAAGTATCCATCCAATTCATAGTCTCTACATGATTGAGTTTGTTGGTAGAGTACGGGAAACCGAATGGTCCTTCTTCCACCTTGATGCCATACCCTCGTTGCATCGCGAATTTCTTGATCGCGTAGTATAAACCCGCATTAATCTCACCAGTCAGTTTATTTAAAAGTCTGACTTTACCATCCCATCTTTTGGCACGAACCGCGGGCATGAACTTAGCACCCGGGACTTCGAAACAAAAATACTCGTTCAACTCTTGTACAATGCCAGGCTCGCACTCTACTAATTGTAGATATGCATAGTCTTTCATTTTGAGTCTAATTACCTGCATTTTTCAAAAGTTCCCTGTTCTTCTTAGCGTCTTTTTCTAGTTTGTCGTAATACTTTGAGATCGTCACTTCACGAAGATTCGGATCGAGATAGCCCCGATCAATACAATAATCGATATGATCTCTAGCATTATCTAGCAAAAACTTATCCCTCGGTTTTTCGCCGCTCTCGTCGTACTCCATGCCCACTAGAATCCTGCCTCAAACTGTTTCCAGCGAATAGCGTTACCAATTGTTTGGTGTCGCCATTTTATGTTTTCGAGTATTTCTTTTAGGACATCGCAACCTTCTTTCTGCAATAAGATACGCGCTTCGCTCTTCATGATTTCTGGATCGCTATTGTAGTAGTAATCCATCTCCCCTTTTAGTACACGAAGACCATTAAAAGGATCAGGATTCCAACCCTTCTTCTCGATTTCTTCTTGAGACATTTTACCGTGATACCATTGCCACTTGTCTTTCAATAAGTGTTTCTGTCTAAATTCTAAATCTTTTAATTTAAGTCTAGAGTCTGACAGCATGGTAAGATATTTGGAGTGAAGTCTGGGTGTCTCCACAGAGGCTACATCTAATGCGTTAAATTCAATTTCGCAGTCTTTTTTCCAGTCTGCTAGTATTGCTTGTAAATCCATAATATTCCACCTTGTTATTCAAAATCAAAATAATCATATCTAAATGAGATCGGGAATGTTATGAACGCTCCGTCACTCGTAGCTGTAAACGTAATGTCACCTAATGAAATAGGATATGCGTTCACATACTTAAATGACCTACTAGCATTGTTTGAGCTTGTTAATACAAGTAATTGAATATCTGCGTACTGGCTAGCGGTCTCACTATTATATAGCGATCCAGTATTAGGTGAATTTTTGGTTTCGACAACACGTTTCATCCATTGAAACATCTCTTCATAGACAACCATCTTTTCGTCTAGTAGAATGTCCATCGATAACGTACCGAATGTCAGAACGTCACCCGGCATAGTTAGAGCCGTTCTTGGAAATCCAAGATCAGCTTCGCCCAACTCTACGCTTGGATGCATAACTTGCTGTGCGAAGAATGAAATGGCAGGATAATCTTTACGTGAAATTACCAATTTGAATTGATTGGCAGTGAGATAGTTTGGGTCGCAAGTAAAATCAGTGTTAGTAGTCATAGTATCATTCCGAGTTATATAGACTTATTTATAACGGTTGACAACAACTTTCGATGTGATATAATAGTACTTCATTAACCAAGAAAGAGTAATTATATGACTCCAAAACAACGAGAACGAGACAATCTTAGAAGTAAAGCCTATAATGATTACAACAATTGTTCAGTGCAAGCCGTTGCGAAAACATGTAATGTAGACATTATAACAGCTTTCGTTGCTTTAAAGAGACAAGGGCGAAAACATAGTTGTTCGGCTCATAGAATGGATATAGTGAGAGCCGCAAGATCGCTCGGAGTGAAGGTGACTAGTTCTAGATTTGATTCTAACATAATGGATCATCGCTGGACAGCACGATCATTGCCCGAGTCATTGTCGACCGGCAGACATTTAGTATTCACATGCAATCATGTGTTCGCTTTAAATCACGGGACGATAGATGATTGGTGTGCCGAGCATCTGAATAGAGTGACAGACATCTATACAGTTACACGCTATCAGTCAAAGAAAGATGTGCCATTGTACGAAGCTGATTATGATGAACTTTTGATATAGAGTAGACCTAAAAAAAGGGAGTCTCGAAAGACTCCCTTAATGTTACTGCATGTTTCTTATTGTCTTGACAAAGCTTATGCCAAGATATTGTCGACTCGGAAGATCCTGTAGTACTGATTGGTACGAGCAGTAGCAAGTCCATCAGCCGCAGAAGCTCCGACATATGGGTTAGATACCATACCATAACGAGTCTTAAACCCGATACGTGGTTGGAAGTCATCTTCGCCAATCGCACGAACCATCTGTAAAGGCACATATGGGCAGTAGAAAATACCAGCATCATATGGGTTAGTACCCTTATAACCAACAGTGACATAATCACCGACAGCATATGGATCGATATAGACTTTGATTCGACCGTTAAGAACACCAGCAAAAGTATTACCGGTATCATCTACGTTCAAGCTAGTAGCAAGAGCAGGAGCATAATCAAGCATTCCAGCCGCAGTTAGAGCAGTAGCAACGTCTGAAGAACAGATCACTACATTACCTTTACCACGTCGAGTTTCTTTAGCAATGACGTTACACTCACGATCTAATTGTACTAATAGACCCTTGAACTTCTCAACACTCCAACGACCATCAGCATCAGTTGACAAGTCAAAGATACCGTTAGTTGCTGTGTTAGCTTGCAAACAACCGATTTTAGCTTGGCTGTTAATAGTACGGATGATCTCGCGATTCATCTCTGAAAGGATCTCAGTAGAAAGAATGTTAGCAAGCTCAGTCTCAGCATCAAGACCGTGGATAGCTTTCAAGTCTTGCGCTAATTCGAGCGAGTAAGCCGCTTTCAGGGCACGTGACTTAGCTGTTACAGTAGCTTTCTCGATAGTGAATCCCATCTCTGCGAACGCAGATCCAGTGCTTCCGAGTGCTTCTGCATCTACAGTAGGCATAGCTCCGCCAACTTTAGGAACATAAACAGCGCCAGAATCAACTAGGGTTCCGTCAGCATCAGTATCAGTTGCGCCGACAAGACCAGAAGGTCCACGTCCATCTGTGGTAGCTGAACTGTCACCAGAGAAGCCGGTGACTGCTTCGCTGAAAAACGCTTCGTCACCAGTAGTAGCTCCGGCACGAGTTGTTTTGTACTGGCTCTTCATAGCGAAGATAAGACCAGTAGGTCCAGTCATTGGCTGAACACCAGCTAGGTCGTATGCCATCAAGTTAGGCATAGCGCGTCGAACTAGAGCAATAAGGATAGGATTCCAGTTGCCATCAGCGCCAGTTACAGTAGCGTTAGTGTTAGTAGGTGACTCAGAAAGCATTGCGGCTTGCTCACCCATAGCTTTTTCTTGGTTCTCAAGAACAGCGGCTGTTACCGATCGACGGTGGCTGTCTGCGATTGTTCCTGCAGACTCTTCGTTGAGGATTGCTCCCCACTTTTCGACTAAATTGTCGTATGATTGTTGCATTTTTAATACTCCGTATTTAAAAAATTAAGTTACTTTTTGATTGTTTTAAGTGCTGAAAGGTATTGTCCCATTACGCCAGAAACTTCTTCAGGCGCAGAGGCTACATCTTCCATGATCGCTTCTTCAGTTGTAGCCACTTCTTGTTTGAAGTACGACTCTTTTACAGTCTTAACTTTCTCTGCAAAGGATTCAGCATCTTCAAAATCGAGTGATTCAACTAATGAGGCTAGCTTTTCGATCTGTGTGTCAGCAAGGTCACCAGCATTTTCACGGATAATCTGTGAACGCTTTAGCCCTTCTAATTCTTCTGACATTGCAATAGATGAACCTACAGAATCGTTGAGTTTAGTTTCTAACTCTTCAACTTGCTCCGCTAGTTCGTCTACTAGATTCACCTTAGACTCAGGTACATCGATATAAGATTCAACAAACAAGTCTTTAAGACTAGCCATGAAACCTTCTGCTATCTCAGTACGTAAACCAGATTCTACAGCTACCTGATTCTCTTTCATCCAGTTCTCAACAACATAATTGAGATATGAATCCACTTTCTCAACAAGGTCGCTTCGAGTTGCCTCTAGCTCTTCGTCAAGTCGTGATTGGTATACATCTTCTAATCTATCAGTCTCTTCCGAGATTTTAGCTTTGACAGCAGTTGCAAAGATTACAGCGGTTTTCGCTTTGAATTCATCTGACAATGTGCTTTCTGATTCAACAAGATCATTCAATTCATCCGTAACAGAGAACTCAGGCAATACAATTGCATCTGACTCTTCCATTTCGAAATCTTCGGAGAACTTACTGAAAACAGCGTTCAGGTCAGCTTTCTTCATAGAAGATAGTTTCCCGTACATAGCATTTAGTAAACCGGCTTTAGTCTTTGGTGCTGGATCTTGCTTAGTGCTATCACCCTTACGTACTGGTGCTTTGCTCTTAACTCCATCCTCTGCCTTATCTACAGACGAAATAGAATCCGCTTCTGTGCCTACTGGCATTTGTTGAGTACTAGCTTCCTCGATTGAGTTATCCTCATCAACAGGAAGTTTTGTATCCATATCGTTATCTGACATGTTATAACTCCTTAAAGTTAGATTTGAGTAACGAGAGGAAATTTTTGTACTCACGAATTTGTACAGCGGAACTGTACGCTTTCGGAGCATTTCTTATTTCTGTCTCCATATTTTCAATTACTTGAGGTGATAGAATACCATTATTCCAAACCCAGTCTACACCTTCCATGATTCCATTAACGAACGCACTAGGCGCACTAGGATCTTGGACAATATCTACAGTGTTCAAAAGAAAATCGGATTTGACGTACATAACGCCACTTCTACTCTCAAGACTACCCATACCACGAGTTGACACACCTAGTTGAACGCCACCTTCGAGAAGACCTTTAACAATCCTACCCATTGGAGTATCCAATATTTGTGCCTTTCCAACAACATCATTGCCTTCCCACTGAAGGTCAGTAATGAGATGTGAAACTTTATCAAGATTTACAGTAGGACCTTCGGGATGGTTCAATTCACCAACCGCTCGTTTCGTACTTACTTGTTCTTTGACATATTTATCCACAGCTTTTTCCATAATCTGCTTAGGGTAAATACGACCATTTCTATTCTTTGATTCTGCTTGCATGAATACACCTTCGATCATGTATGATTTCTCACCATTCTCTTTTTTCTCTACAATGCAATGCACATCATTTTCTGTATATTCTGTAATAAGTTTCATTTACATTTCCTTAGCGAATGTAATACCCATCTTCTCGGCTTCTTTTTGAGTTTTATAGGTATCTAATTTATCACCGTCAATATAAGTGGTGAAGCCTTTTGGCTCTTTGTGTATCATAACTTTAACTTTACCAACTTTCTTATCCCAAACATGTTCACCCTTGGGCATTTTACTAGCTTCGCTTACTACTCTGATTTGACCGAATGTGATCATTTATATCGCTCCAAATTAATGAGAAACATATTAAAGCTTCCGTACACCTTCACGCGTTTCTCAGATATTGCAAGTAAATGCTCCCATTGATTGGAGCACCAGTTATTATCTGCCTCGACTATAATAGCCTTTTTCGCATAAGGTATAAATTTCTTCAACACTTCATCGATTCTTTCTGTTACGTCTGATTTATAGACTGGAAAGAATCTTTGTAATATTACATAATCGTAAAATGTCTCACAATTATATATTTTAAAATCATCTGCTAGTATGTCATTACATACATAATCGACATTAACATCCCATTCATCTCTTACTACCTTGAACTGGTCAATCTGTTCTTCCCATTCAACGGTCGATAAATGTAACTTATTGCCGAGCTTACTATTGCATAACTCTAAGAAGGCTGGACCAACTCCAATGTCCAGATACACTCCCTTGCTATCATGTTTCACTAGCTTATTATAGAGAAGTTCGTTAAACTTAATCTGATTTCTACAATTCTTCGCATTCATATATTGAACAGTGCTAAGATGTGTAGGATCGGAAAACAACCCTTTATTCTTCATTACATAAAAGAGTTGTTTTTCCGCTAAATCTTCGAGAGTTTTCTCGAACTTTTTATCTACTATCATTATTTATACAAAAGAAGTTTTACACTTCTTCTTCGGGTTCGACTGCTGGTTCATCGTCCAATTGTGCGTTAAAGATACTGTCAGCTACTTTAATCTTCGCTTGGTCAAGAGTATCGGACAATCGCGAACCCACGAGATCGTTAAAGCAAGTTTCAGCAGTGCCGAAATCTTCGCTACCAATTGCATCGATCAAGTCTTCGATGCCATTAGATCCAGTTACAATAGGCTCCGCATCTTCGCTTTTAATCTCGTCGACAATTACATCGTTATCACTCATACATTCTCCGTAGTTCATAGTTATGTTATCATTTAATGTCATATATAGCGTTTTGTTAATCTGCTAAGAAGAGAGTCTTCTTTAAGTTATCGTTCAGCTTTTTGCCTGTAGTGCCATTAGTCAGGTGATCTTCTAATATTGTATCCCATACTTTAGCGGCAATTGCATTTATATCGCCAGTAGTAATCGTGGCGGCTTCAGCGTCCGCGCTAACGACAAGCGCATTAGCTGAAGTCTTAAGGCTAACAAACGCGTCAAACCCGTCAGTAGCTTCGAACATGTCCAGTGTAGGATCTCTTGGAAATATGTTACCATCGATTTTTATTTCACCAGATGCACTAGGCATTTTTATTCTCCAACCTAAATCATTTCTGACAAAGAATGCTGGCGCTAACGAATCACCTGAACCAATATCATCTCCACCAGTAGTAGAGAATGCGATAGGAAATTTAGCGTTATCGACTAGAATAATCCATTCTTTCCAAGCCGAATATAAATCTACCTCAGCATTATACGAGCCTAGACTGGGTAGTGTTATGTATAGATTGTCGCCGTCAAAAACTGCATCACTCATTTGAATAATTCCTATCGAATTGTTGCAGAATTGGTAGTGTTAAATCTTGATTCAAAACTACATCTTCAATTCTCAGGTATTCGTATTGAACACTAACAACTACAATATTCACGGTAGTGGATTCCAATGAAGCTGTAAAGGTGCCTGTAACAGATTCGGAGCCCGCCAGTTCTTGGTTAGTAGAACTATCGTATACTCTTACCTCTGATCCTGCTTGTATGCCCGTCAATGTTAAAAGTGGTGCATCTATGATAACGATAGAGCCTAAGGTACTTGTTACTATACACTTCTCCGCTCTAAAATTACTTGTGCCTTTGTTAATTATGGTCAATTGAGAAAGCCCTCGCCATTCTAAAAATAACGAAATAGCTTCATCAAAAACAATATCATTGGCAGTGAGAGTTAGATCAGCGATAGTAGTTGCACCCGATATTCTTAAAGCAAGAGGACCGACGTTCTGGAAAGTTTGACCACTATATGCATCTAACTGGCTTTGTAGTGAAGCCACTGTAGACTCAGGAAAAGTGACTTCTGGAATTGCGCCTCGCGCAAAGAGAGGGTAAAGTTCGGTCGCACTTTTGTTGGTCGAAAAAGAAACCCAATTAGAAAAGTTTGTGTTCTCTTGCTCTAGAAAATCCACGTTGGTTCCGCCGACCTCTAGGTTACCACCTGTTCCTCCGAATGTTATTGCTCCGGGGTGCGCGTCGAGATTCGTAGCCGTTAGAGGATTACCAGCGGACACTTGCTGTTTAATACCATCTATATAAAGTGCAAGTTCATTGACAGGTTCAGAACCATCATACGAAAATCTAAGTAAGATATGATATGAACGACCAACAACGAGCGCAAAATCACTAAATACTTGTACGTTATCGTCATTCGTATCAGCTAACTGGGCGATAAGCTTGTTGCCCATGCCTAGAAAGAACGCTAAGTTATTTACACCACCACCTTCTTCATAAATGCAAGTTAATGGTTTTGGAAGTGTGTTAACTCGAATCCAGCCAGCCCTTACTCCATTAACTGTAGTCGCAGTGTTCATTACACTACTGTTATCGGGACCGCGTCTACCACCTAGGCTCAACCACGAGAACGGTGAGTTTTCTGCAATTGGTTGAGTAACGAAGTTCCCTGATCCTTGGACATTAAGGTTAATAGTATTGCCGTTGATAACATCGATGTAATTGTTGTTAAAGGTCCAGTAATGATCAGGCGCCAATTGCGTGACGAGTTGAGTGTAAGACGGAATTCCAAATATAATTGCGGTGGCGAATGTTTCATCACCTGCATTGTTTGTTAGTACTACGTATAATGTCGTGTTATTACTTAGCGTCCCCTGTACCGCTAGGAAAGAGACAGAAGTGTCTGACCAAGACGTTACAGTTTGGTTAACTTTAATTGTTCCGGTAGGATCACTCCATAGCTCTATTTTTCCCGATCCTTGGACAGATCCAAAGTCAAAGCCTTCTACTGTCACACTTGTTCCGAATTCATTACCACTCGGAATATTAGTAAAGCCTACACTCTGTAGTTCTGATAGTACTAAAGTGTATGTATGAAATTCCGGTGTTGTACTACTAACCGTATGATTCCAAGCACCCGGACTGTAAAAGCCCAGATCACCTACAAATTTGTCTGCAACAAAAAGGTTACGGTGATCATTGCTAGTGCCTGCCCACACCTGAGCCCGCATCGTGAAGTCCGTAGGCGGTTGTGGCGAAACAATGTCATCGTGCGTAGCGGCATGTACTACAACAACTTGTGACGGACCGGATACATTGGCAGTAGGGTTAGCTGGAGCCGCGTTATTCTGGCCATTAAGGAATCCAAAGTTTGCGATTGGGTCAGAAGTATCGACGCCTCGATAGATAAGCATCGCGCCCGACATGGGTTCACCGGTAACGCCTAATCTCCATGTGAACGTCGGATTAGATTCTGACCCGCTATGCACCTTAAAGTAAATGGCAGTTTCTTGATCTCGACCACCGGTGCTTCTATTATATGCAAGCTGTGTGTAACCGCGTCCACCACCACCGTCATCGTCCCATATTCCGGCGGCACCATTATCAGATTGTTTTACGGCTACTAATATTAGATCGTCCGCTTGCGCGGCTCCAGGTACAGCAAAGGTTAATGCGTTACCTGAACCGGTGTCTTGTATATTAGTTCCGACTAATGAAATAGCCATTATGGGTTATTGTAACCTCTATCAAATTGCTGTGAAACTGGTAATGCTAAGTCACCAGATGTCATATCTAGATTGTCAACTCGAACATATACGTATTCTTCATTATGTATAACAACATCTACATTAGGAGTTTGAACTAATAAACTGAAACTCGTCGTTGAGTTTTCGACTCCACCCAACTCAGTTTCAGTGCCCGACTCATATATTCTAACCTCTGTTCCAGGAATTAACGGTGATACAGTTATAGTCGAAGGAGTAATAAAGTTGATTGTTCCACCATTTGGGGTAGACCCGATACTGGCGTTGGAACCATTTGCGTTAATATAATTTAGCGTATCTGTGCCCGTGTATTGGATATGAATAGAAGCAAGAGGATCGTGAGTGACATTGTTAGCAATCAACGTAAAATCTCCTCCTCCACTGACAGGTTCTACTCTGACGTTCAGAGGCGCGTCACTTCTAAATGAATTGGCTCCCGCATCTATCTGTGTTTGCATTTGAGCCTGTGTGCCTGTAGTAATAGTTGCACTAGGTATCGCACCTTGTTCAAATAAAACTTCACGTATTTCTGTATCTGTTAGCTGTGCGTTAGCTCCGCTAAAAGAAGCCCAATATGAATAACGACACCTTTCGCAACCGTTTAAAACTACGTTTGTGTCTCCTACTCGGGTAACACCAGCAGGCTCTCCCCACACTGCATTAAATCTTTGTGCTAAACTAGCAATGCCAAATACTCCGGACCTTGGCTCAGTTTGATCTTGTTTAATTCCATCAATATATAAAGCAAAAGTATCGCCGTAAGCACTACCTTCTACTCTTGCGAGTATATGGTAAGTACGCCCAGGAAGAAGAACATTGTTGCTATATGCTTGAAAAATAACACCTCCCACAACAATTTCAAAGAGCAAGTTATTGCCTGCCCATAACACCAAATTAAACTGGTCGTTATCTTCTCCCTCACGATAAATTGATTTTGGCGGAAGTTGTATAGAGTCCAATCGAACCCAACCACCCATTACTTTGCGGTCTAGGGTTCCTGTAATAGTCGCTCTATTTGCTAAAGTGACACGAGCATCAGTTGCATCACAATCTGCGGAACTACTAGCACCATCGACAATTTGTCCTAGAAACGTAAAGTCAGTATTGGTGCCGTTAGCGACTCCGACAGTATCGTCGAAGTCGCCATCGAATTCCCATAGATGGTCAGGCGATAGAGCTTGTAGGCTTACCAAATATGACACTCAAAATACCCCTTATGGATTGCTGTAGTTTCTTTCCAAAGGCGCAACCAATGAGATGTTCTGACCAGTCGCTCGACCGATTGTAGCTGTCGCACTTACATACTGCGCGGAGTTTAATCCAATAGCTACTACCGTTATTTCTGCGTCTGTGCCCGCTGTACGACCACCTTGAGTATTTCCATCATAATCAAAGTCGAACGCTATAGATGAACTACCGCTGATAGTACCGGAGATAGGATTGCCACTGTTATCGTTTACGATCAAAGCACCCGCTGTACCGAAGCCTGCAGTAAAGAACGCTCTATAGATCGCGTTTCCATCTGCGGTCAAGTTGGGGTTAGGACTAAGTGTTCCTGCGGCTACGAATGGGAACGTGCGTTCTGTGCCACCAGTATCGGTGAAGGTCAATCTGTTAGTATCATTAGATTGGAAGTTGTCGATGAATGCATTTTGAGTCACCAACGTGTCACCAACAAAGCTCAATAGACTAGTTGCTAGAGATCCTATTTCTACGCCTGTACCATCAGCATCAATATCAGTCGCTTGACGTAAAGAGTACTGTACAAATTCATAGATTTGCTCGGCTGTACCGTTATTACCATCAATAACTACACCAAAGTTTCTTGATATTCCACCGATAGATCGAGTCACTGCCCCGTAAGTAATGCTCATCCCTGTATAAGGTAAAGCAGACGCGATAGTCGCGTCACTCGCTGTAATTTTACCGTCTAGGCTTTCAGCAAGAGGGAATCGGTTAGCAATGTAGTTAAGTGCTGTTAGACCAATACTTCCGGATGTCGCAGAACCATATATCTTGCCTGCAATTCTTATGAAAGTAGTTAATGCGTTACTACGCTTGTCAAAGTTGCCATTAGTTGAGTCACCGAAGGTCTGAACACCCTGATTCACTTCGCCAGGAAAATCGAAATCTGTTTTACCACTGTCGGAGCTGAATGCGTAGTACCCTGTATCTGCGTTATCGATATCACCAAGTGTTATAATACCAATATACTCACGATTTACAACACCAGCCGCGTTAATCTCACGCCAACCACATGATCGCATTAAGTTGCGAGTGGTGTCGTTTGCTGGCTTCCATCCTTTAATAAATTCAAACTGCTCCGGTGTGATCGATACCATCGGGAAAGGATAAGGAATAAGAGAAGAATCGTTTTTCCATTCTTCTTTTAGAAACGAGTATAAAGCCTGACCGGTCGCCCCATCATTGCTTAAATTGCCCGTAACCGTTAGTTCAAAAGTTAATGCGGCTGTATCCAAAGTAATTTCAGTACCTTGGTTTAGGTCATCTGGATCAGTGATCAGTGCCATTGTTGAAACTCTCCAATATTGTTAGTTTTTGTATACATTCTATTTATACGTTTAAACATTAGTCGAATGTATAAGTTAGTCGATCATCCCAAACTTTATCGAAATCAGCACTACCATTAGCGTAGATTATTTCGATTTGATTATCTGCCAATTCATATATTCTTTTTATTCTCCATACCGCAGCGGTTCTAAGAGAGCCGGGAGCCGCTTCACCCACAAACGTGGAACCAACATGGTGATGTGCGTGAGGATGGGCAGTCGCGTCAGTTTCGTCTATTAGTTTATCGTATTGCACCTCTAACTCCGCTCGTAATCTTTCTAATATTGACAAAAAAGGAGTTACAACAAACAGCTTTTTTGTGGGGTCGTAAACCAGTATACTATCACCGGCTACTGAACTTAATTTCGTTTTTTCTACATCAGCATTATCAAGTATCTTGTAAGAACCACCACCACCTAAAGTAGACAATTGCTTCTGAACATTAGAGAGCATTGTATCAGTGTTAGTTTTGACCAGCTTTTGGTTGCTATTCAATTTATCATTAAATTGCGCTAAGGCTTCTTCGAACTTAGCTTCAATATCCGGTGTATCACCTTTGTCGCCTTTGTCACCCTTTATCGAGTCGCCTTTGTCTCCTTTAACAGAGTCGCCTTTGTCACCCTTGTCGCCTTTATCGCCCTTTATGGAGTCGCCTTTAACAGAGTCACCCTTGTCGCCTTTGTCGCCTTTGTCACCCTTTACAGAGTCACCTTTATCGCCTTTGTCGCCTTTGTCACCCTTTACAGAGTCACCTTTGTCGCCTTTATCACCCTTTACAGAGTCGCCTTTAACAGAGTCACCCTTGTCACCTTTGTCGCCTTTGTCACCCTTTATCGAGTCGCCCTTTATCGAGTCTCCCTTGTCACCTTTATCGCCTTTGTCACCCTTTATCGAGTCGCCTTTGTCTCCTTTAACAGAGTCGCCTTTGTCACCTTTGTCGCCTTTTATGGAGTCTCCCTTGTCACCTTTATCGCCTTTAACAGAGTCACCTTTATCACCTTTTACGGAGTCACCTTTATCGCCTTTAAGCAATTCGATCTCTTGCATTCTTTCAATGATGTCACTCTTCAATTTTCTTACACGATCTTCGGTATAGGCAATATGAAAGGCGTGGGTTAAATCACTTTGACTCATTATTCAGGTTTCTCATAAAAGTGGTCATTTCTTCGGTAAGCTTCTCGTCTTGTGGCATAGCTACATGCTCTTTCTTAGGCTCTTCTTCTTTTGGTGCATCAACTACAGTAACCGGAGTTGGTGCAGGCTCAGAATCTTGACCTTTTTCATCTTCATCTTTATCTTTAGGATCATCTATTTCTTCATCCTTGATTTCCTTTTTGACCTGCTTCTGCATCTCTTTGATTTCATCTTCGTTTAATTGCATGACATTCTTCATCACCCAATTTTTAGAATAGTATTCGCCTACGTATTGTGTGACTTCATTCATTAATCCAATACGTTCACGGAGAATCTCCATGTCTTTCAATTCTGAAAAGTGATTGTCCTTAATGAAATCAATATAGATGTCATCTTTCCACTTATCCCAGTCTTGCTCCGTGATAATGCCTTTGAGCAAAAGTTGTTTACGTAGAATGTTTAAGAAAACAGAACTAAATCTACGTCTAAGACGATCAATGAATTTCTGGAATTTAACCTCTTCACGAGAAATTTCAGTACTTCGACCAACAGAGAAGGTGTTTTCATTTTCTAATCTGCCTATAGGAACATTCAATGATCTGTATAGTCTCTTCTGGAAATATAGAATATCATCTATCTGACCAAGATTCTCACCCCCAGGAAGTGTTGATATCTCTGTGCCTTTACCACCCTCTCGACGAGGTAACCAAAAGTCTTCGAGCATTGACATGTGCTTTCGGTCATCTTTCAACTTGCCAGTATCAGCATCATAAACAACCTTGTTACGATACTTAGCCATGATATCTTTCATATACTGATCAGCTTTACCCCGTGGTAAACTACCAACGTCTATGTAAAATATTCTGCGCTCAGGCGCACGAGCTAGTCGATAGATAACTAACGAATCTTCCATCATTCTCAATTGATTGATAGGCTTTAATGCTTTGTGAAGGTACGATACGACTTTCTTTTTTGACTCGTCAAGAAGACCCGAAGTCACATAAGTTATCGCGTCAGGTGACAGCTTAATTCCAGCTGTTTGATTGCCTGGCTTCTCTTCATATACATAGAATTCTTCTATATTATCAATAATCTTGACGCCGGTTTTTTCGTCTTTTTTATAGGTAACTTTTTTAGTTTTTCTAATTTTAGCGGCATCGACATTTCGTATGTCCTGAATGCCCGCTTTTGGATTTGACTCGTTCACTAAAAGATGGTATACTACTCGACCATCAACATAGAATGAACGGAAAATGTCATGCCCCAATTCGTTGAATTTGAGCATACTAATAATGTGATCGAACTCTTCGTTGATAGATTCTTTAATTTTATCTGGACAATCGATGTCGGTTAGAGCCAGTTCTACAGAGGATGTTTCGTCTGAGGAAACGATAGACTCGTTAACGATTTCTTCAATCGCCATATCGACTTCTGGATGCATCGAAACGCCACGATACTTATGAATAAGTTGCGCATTATCTTTAGACTGATCACCGTCTTGATTGATAAAAGAAGCGAAATGACCTGCACCAGAACCTTGTACGTATCCAGCTCCATCAACATCAGTGGGAACTACGATAGCGGGTAGCTTTTCTTTGGTGTCCGAAGCCTTCTTCGCTCTAGTGATACTGAAACCGAATAGTTTCAAACCTTCTTCATTTGCCATTATATTGCGACCTTTGTTATAATAGAGGCACTATCGAACGAAAAGAACGATAGTGCCTTATTATATAGACTTAGCTTAACTAGTGGTATTTGATTCCCAATACTGATATGAGAAAGTAACATCGAATGTTTCGATTTCATTCTGCGTATCATATGTCAATGCAATTTCACCAACATTGACAGGAAAAGCACCTCTAAAGTTATAACGCTTCAGAATAGTTGAATCACGATCCAATTGATCAAGAATCAAGTCCGTCTGATAATCAGAAGGATTGATAAGACCAGTATTGGATTGGTGAGCATTAATACCATTCATCCAACGCTCGAACGCGTCACGTATATCAAAGTTTGTATCATTGATAATAGTAACTGTCCAATCTTCGAATGTACGATCACCAGCAATCTTCATCTCTCGCCCGCGAAACGGAACGACAAGAGGAGTCATAGCTGATTGAGGTATCTGTGCTGATTTACAAAGGAAAGATGTCAACTCGACATCTCCTCCGGCATAAGCGGGAAAGTTTAGTGTCGCATTGAACAAGTTCGCACGAGCACCACCACCACGCAATTTCGATTTAAAGTCATCGACTCCTAGAATAGCCATATCATATTCCCCTTATACTAATCCGACAACTTCATCAAAATCAACACCGGTTCTAACTGCTACGAAGTTTAAAGTAACGTAGTTAATAGAACGTGCTGGCTTGATAAAGACAGTCGCTACAAACTGATTTGAATCAATGATTGAACCGGTATTGTTTGTTTCGTCGCAAACAACACGGAAGTCAGTAATTCCCCTTCGACCCTTAATCTCTCGCAAGAACGGCTCGACCACATTTACGAATTCAGCGCGAGTAAACTCGTCATTAAATTCGAACATTACATTTTGAGCCGCGGCTTTAACTGCTCGTTCTACGCCTAAGAAAAGTCTACGGACGTTGATACGATCAAAGGCGCTTGGTCTTCCTAGCTTAGTCTTATCACCGAACAGTAAGATACCTTGTCCAGGAATATTAACAATAGGATTAACACCTGCTTTATATAGCGTATCGCGTTCTGCTTTGGTAGGACTATGAGCTAGTGCAGTCACGCCAAGATATTGACCTCTACGAGAACCCGCGGGTGAGAACCAAGGAGCTGAAACGTCATCAGTAGCCGCCATTACACCAGCAGTTGAGGCTGAAGCGGGAATGAAAACATATTGGTCATTGTACTTGTCATAAACTTTCAAGTAGTTATTATCTACAATCAAGTATGAGGAAGCTGTTAGAGTGTCAGACCATGTTACTGTATTAGCCACTAGCGTACTAGCCGCGGCATTTACAACAACACCTCTTGGAGGAGAAGCGACTACTACACAATCCTTTCGGGCTGTAGCAATTGCAACTAGATTTTCAACGACAGTTTTATGAGCAACGGTCGCTGGTATTCCAGGAGCAATTAAAAAGTCAACTTGAATCGTATCGACATCAGAGAATTGGGCAAAGCCGGTAGCATATTCTGTTTCTGCTATCTTAGTGCCTGCGGCTCCAGATTTGAGAGCAATAAGCTCAACACCCGCTTTGGTGCCAGTTCCGTTAGTAACAGCAGTGAATGCGCCTGAAGTAGCGGTGACATATCCAGGGTTTAAACCAGCGGCTCTAATGTATTCAGACTTTGCGTTGATAACGTCGAGTGCGAAATTAGATGTGCCGTCTGGAGTCTTAGCATCAGAAGCTATAGATACGAACGGGTATGTTTCAAGAACAGTTCCCTTAGTACCTGTGAACTTACCATCTCGGTCAACTACTACGATATGAACCTCGTCATTCGCGGCAGTTCCGTCAGGTGATAGTGAAGCGACATGCGAAGAAGTACCAGGTCGACTATCAAAAGAGCCTGCATATGCCCATCCACTGAATACAGTAGGAGATGTGCCGACTGGGCATAGATGTACATCGATAGAGTTTCCTGCTAATCCTGCATGTTTCGCTATGTATGTGTTGTTTGCTACCGCAGAAGCATCTTTTTGAGTAAGCCAATCATCATCATTTCTGATTAATATGTCAGCAGTACCGTCACTGTCTTTAGCGTTGAAAGCGCCAGTTCCTACTTCACGAACGACAAACAAGTCGCTAGAGTATTTTAGGAATGAGCTTGCGGATAGATAGTCGATAGCGGAGCTATCATTAGTAAATGTTGGTGATCCAAAAGAAGATACAAGTTGCGCTTCGTTAGCGACTTTTACCGGCTCTGAAACTGGACCCCAATTAAAGTCGCCGACAATCGCACCTGTAGATGTTGTTACCGCAGGTACTACACCTGACAGATCAAACTCTTTGATGTTGATTCCTGGAGACTCGGATGGAATAAATGCCATGGTCGTTGTCCTTTAGTTTTCAATTATTGATAAGAAGCATTATAAGAATAAATCTCAATAGCTTTATTTATACTTACTGCTATTTTCAATAATCCGGTTCATCGCCCCATGTAGCCCATTGCTGGTGCTTGTCGTTCTCTTCACGCTCATAATGATCTATTATGTCGCTTCCATCATCGATATATCCAAACGGAACAATATCATCTTCAATTTGCCTAGCTTGTTGCTCGAACATCATCTTTTTCAGATTAATATCTGTCATATCAGCAAAGAACTGTGAAGCGACAAAGTAACCGAACATAACTAGATTCATCATTAGATCATCATGGTTGCCGTCACTAGCCTCGTATGAATTGCCTTTGGACTCAAACGTAGATATCTCAGATATAGTGTTCTCGTCGACAATTTCAAGTTTATTTTCTTCGAGAATGTCTTTAATAGCAGAACAGCCCAATCGCTTTGACTTTCGCGTAATCTCTACACCGATTCGATTGGCTTTAACAGCAGACTCGACATGTACATTTTCATATTCCATGTCATGATATAAGCCTTGACAAACTACAGTACCTTGATCATTAGACTCAATAACGACATAAGCCTCATTGTAGACTACGGCATACTTATATATAATGTCAGGGAAGAGAATTGGAGAGATAGTGTTGTTCCGATACACGCAAACTTGCTCAAACGGTCTGGTCGTAATGTCGATTATATTAAACGTAGAATAATCCTGACCTCTCCCCTTTGATACATCTACCGTCATGATGTATTCGTGTCCTGCGCAGGGCTCTTTATAGGCAAGCAGAGAACCCCCTTCAAGAATTTTGAGGGGGTTCTTCGCTCTTAGGTCTAATAGACAAGAAGAACTGATTAGCGTATCACCGGTGCCGAAGAACGTATTACCAAATTCTTGATCAAACTGAAGTTGCGATGTGTTATCGATTGTTTCCAATTTCCACGCTTCATCTCGACCAGGTACGTCCCACCAGTCGATAGTGAATGGTACATATTTATTAGTCTTTTGTACTGCGCCCTGCCAAATCTTATGAAAGGTATTTCCGATACCGTTAGCAGTAGATGTTATAATTACTTTCGTATCTTTACCAGCAGATACAACCGGATACGTTGAAGTATAGAACTCTGCCGCTCGTTCCACGAATGCAAACTCATCCAGATACAATAAGTTAACAGACAAACCACGAATAGAAGAACCAGAAGTAGCCGCGGCAAGAATTCGACTATTGTTACTAAACTCAATGCTACCTTTATTAAGAGCGCGACAACCTGGCTGTAAAAAGAACGGTAAGTTTTCAAGAGCTAATGTAATGCGTGAAAGCATTTCTCTAGAAGTAGCGCCTTTGTTAGCAAGTACTGCAATAGTCTTCTCCGGATGAAAAATGGCGTACCAAAGTATATAGACTACAGAAGAGATTGACTTGCCCGACTGGCGACAAGCCAATACAATATTAAATCTATTTTTCTGAAATTGATCGTACAATTCTTTCTGATAATCATATAGATTAAAGTCTATTAAACCTTCGTCTAGACTGATCACTTTGATATAATGTATCGCAAAATACACAGGATCGCGCTTGCACCTTGCGTACTCTACTACTTGATCTTTGCTCCAGGTCTGTACAATTCCGTCACGTTTAACATTAGGATTGCCGAGATAGGACTCTCCACTATTTCGATTCGGTAACATCTGATTCTATAACCTTTTCGTTGTCATCAGCATCTTGTAACATTCTCTGAAGGTCAGAGACAGATCCAATGAATACGTTATTATTTGTTGTGCCCTGACCGGCATCAGCCGTAGGAACCGCGCTAGTAGATTTAGGAGCAGTGACTTCCATATAATCTTTATTCAATGCCATAATTCTGTCATTGATTACAGCGATATTTTTCAACAATCCTGATAACACCTCGTAGGCTCTAGGATGTTCGGTTTCTTTAGCGACCAACAACATATCTTCGAGAGCATCGTTACCATTTTTAAGAAGATGCACAAGATTAGATTTAGCCATATCATAGTCAGTTTTCATTGTACGTTCGTGCTTTGTCATATCAGCAGTATCTTCTGCGTCTATTACCGGGTCTATTACAACTATTTCATTTGTCATATTTTTCTCGTGTTCGACTGTTTTCCAAAACTTCGCATCGATATCAGTAATGTCCATATTTAATTGCATTCGACATCTCTACCTTCGTATGCTTTCATAACATAAGGAACACCAGTAGTGCTATCAAAGCCTATTCCCCATACGAAGATGTGTTCATATGGCACAAAGCCATCTTCAAATTCATCAAATAAAGGCATATCTAAACCATGCTCTTCACAATACCTCTCGACATTCAAAATTGTTCCAAAAAAGAACATGTCACGATCATTACTTATAGTGCCATCTTCTGAATGAAATGTTCCGTAGTATGTTCCAACTTGTTCATGCACCAAGGGAGGATAAACAACACCTTCTACCTTATTAATATGTACGACTTTGCATAATACAGAATTATCGGCTAGATTAAATTTCCATCCGTACCAAGGTCGTCGTTGAGGATAAGTATTTACTATGTCGACACCAAAGCGTTCGGGTGGTTGAAATAACTCGTCACTTGGTTGATAATCTGGACCTGTTACGAATGTCACATCATATACACTTATTGATTCGACTGCGGTGTAAGGTGCGCGATATGCACCGTAGGTCCCTATAACATTCTTAGAGTTATTCCATATCTTATATTCAGGAAATCTTTCTTCGACAATCGCACGAAGAGCTTTACCTTCTTCTTCGCCAATGAGATAATCGACGCGCTTTATTTGTTTATTAACGAAAAGATTAGCCGCTGGATTGTTATGTCTAGCAGTGGACCTATCTACTGCTTGACTAATCGATCTTATATGTGCATTTTCTAAAAAGTCCTGTGACTTTGCGAAATCAATATCGCCATTACTTGCCCGAATGACCGGTGAAGCCGCAGTAATTTCGTTAGTCGCCGGATCTCTATGGATGATCATCCAAGTATTATCCAGACTATCCTTTTCATAGAACACTTCGTCTAAGTTGTAGTGCTTAATCATCTAGAATTCACAATCACGTTTAAGCCACCTTCCATGGTGAAATTCTTAGTTAAGTATGTAGTTCCTGAGCCTAAGGTGCCAGAGTAACCTTTGACTTCTAGCGTCAAGTAAATGGTGAGATTTTCAGAACCTCCACCACTTCTATATCCATCAAGTTCAATCAATACATTCGAAGAAAGATTGTGCCATTGATTTGAGCTACCAGGTTGCCAAGTTGTCGAACCTAAATTACCGCTTAATGTCCATACAGCAGTTTGAAAGCTTGCTGTGTTCTGATCTTGATCACCAGCTGTACATGGTATTGTTCTTGCGGCATTTTCCCACGCACGAACTCTCACTTGGAATTGATCACCGGCGGTACTGAATCTTGAACTTGGAGGATTTATCCAATCATTAGTTTCTGTAGTCTGTGGATTAGTCGATTGATTAGTTGTATTACCAATCGTACCATCACGATTCATCGCGAATTTAGTGGACGATTCAGCCGCAGTATTTGTGCCCGAACCACCAGGGAATATATCGCCTGTGCCTGTGTCATTAAGGGCGTTATCAGTAAATTGTATAGTAAATGGCGTTTGATCTTGTACCGTTACCGTAGCCGCAGTAGCGATAAGCGATCCTTCGTAAGCAACAGCAGGTGAGCCTGAAGAATAGACGCTAAAGTCATGCTCGTCATTAGAGAAGTCTGTATTAGTAGCGAAATCAACTTCAAAAGATCCTGTGCCACTTGTAACAGCGAACGAGCCAAAATGAGTTGCATTATCGACATCTTCGATATCTTCCGGTAAAATAAAGTGTAATATCTCACCAGTTATAGTATCTCGTGTGTTAGGCGTTGATAGGGTAACGCTGGAGCTGAATATCCCAGTGATTGTTCCCACAACATTAACATCTAATGTTTGCATGCCGAGTTGCAGTTTAGCCAGATCGGTAGATGACATATTAATAGAAGAAGAGCCCGAAGAACTTCCTAACGAGACACGAACCGGTTTTACCTTAGTATCATCTCTGTAGTAATAAGTTCCGTCTGCTAGATTTGTTCCGGCTAAGTTAAACGTCACTGTATCACCTTCGCTAGGAGATAAGTCCGAGGGAGTGAGAGTGGCTACAGGATTTTGATCATTGAGGGTGAATGTAGTGGTTGCAACTTGCGTTCCACCAGAATTCACGTAATTACCTCGACCGACAGTAATCGTGATATTTTGTGTACCTGAATATGTATCCGACGTTGTTGTTGCGAACGAGAATACTTTAGTTCCTTGGGCTGTAGATGCCGCAGTAGCTTGCGTTGCGCTAATCTGTGAAACGTCACCAGTCAATTCAATGAATAATACTTCGCTAGGTCCATCAGATACAACCTCAAGATTGACCGTATTTCCTTCGACGATAAAATAGGGTACGGATACCGTGTAGGACTGTGAAGAAGTGTTCGTAACAGTAATGTTAGGTGATGTCGCTAATATCGCACCATTTGCAGTAGCCGAAACTTTAGTGACAAACACTTCTGACGATTCGAATGTAAGATCAGCTAATGTTGTTATGGTGTACGTACCGACTCCGCTAGTAACATTAAATGGTTTTCTATCACCCGAATTCCAAAATTCTCCGTCTACGAAATCGGAAGTAGGACTTTGGGCTCCATCGATGAAAAAGTAATAATCGCCATCACCTAAAGATGTTGTGAACGTATTAACAATGCTATCACCATCTTCGGTCATTGTAGATTTGTCTAGCGTGATAACATTTGTCGTTCCTGTACCTTCGATAACGAAAGGTAGACTAGCAACTACGGTACCAGGTACGGTGTTGTCTGTGTATAGATTGAATGTGAATGTTTCATCACCCACTTCAGAGTCAGTAGCAAATACTAAAGAGCCTAGACTTCCACCAGCTCCGATAGATCCACTAGCTATTCTAGTCGAACCATCTAATACTCCAGCGGGCGAACTGAAGTCTGCATCTACAGTAGAGCCGTGGGTTAGATTCCAGTAATACACTTGAGTAGGCACATTAGTACCGTTAAGTGTAAATGCAACCGTATCACCTTCACCGGCTGAGGCTGGACTAGCAACTATCTCGAATGTAGGTGTAGCGTCCGTAATAGCGAACGTGTCAGAGACTTGAACAGTCGTATTATTATTCGTGACGGTGACTGTAGAAGTAGTTGAGCCTTCGAATGCGCCCGAGGATGTTGTATCGAATATTCGAACGAACGGGCTACTTGTAATCGTGAATGTATCTGTAGTCTGGGATAATCTAGTATCTCCGCCAGTAATGACATAGGTAAAGCTATCGCCAACTTCCGAAGCATTCACTGCAATACTAATCTCTACTTGGGAGCCTTCTACTATATCGGCTACAGTGACAGAATATGCACTAACAACATCAACGGTTGTAATTGTTTGAGTCGCTAATACTGTTCCTACTGCATCAACGAGTATAACGTCAAACGACTCCGAACCTTCACTAGCACCATCTATCGAAAGTCTAACATCAAACGTGCCTTGACTATCAGATATCGTAACGGATTGTTTAGAGGCTGAAAGTGGGGGTGGGTTAGGCACAAAGTCAGCGTCTGCGGTAGATGTATGTGAAACATACCATTGTAAAGTTGTGCTACCAGAATATGGAACATTAGTTCCTGCGATAGTGAATGTAGCAGTATCTCCTTCGTTTAATGTTGAAGTAGATGGTGTCAGTGTGTAGGCTGGAACCCTATTCTTGACTGTCACTGATAGTTCAGTTAATGCTCTACCCTCTTGATCGGTAATCTTTACGATATACGATTCATCAGCTTCTACCGTAGCATCTGTAATCCAAGTTGTGACTTGAAAAGTGCCTGTGCTACTATTAATATTGAGAGGTTCCTTAGAGTCAACTAAAGGTGGCGTACTAGGGAAATCATCATTGTCAGTAGTGACATGTTCAATATGCCAATTGACAGCATCGATTCCGTCAACTACGTCAGATCCAGTGAGCGTGAATGTCGCAGTCTGCCCTTCAAATAGTACAGAACTGCCAGAACTAACGTCCACATCAGCGGTGAGCGCATAGGAAGTCGTAGGTCGTTGTTTAATGTCTTGATCATCAATTAGTATAGCAGATATAGCATCGGAAGTCAATAATACTTCACCGCCAAGATACATTCCTGCAGGATGTGCAAACTTCTTAAATATGTCTCGCCACTTCGATATCGGTACGCCAACTTTAATAAGAATTGCGAATGTTTGATATAGCTCGTCATTAGTCAAGTACCTTAGCGAGTCCGGACCAATGAGCGATCCGCTTTCACTTGTCTTGAATATGTTTTCTTTTGGATAGATTACTTCTGCATCGAATCCGTAGAACGATCTAAAGAACCATTCGATAGCGAACTTAGAGCCTTTAGCTCGAAATAGAGTGCTAGAGAAGTTAGCCGCGGCTCGTTTCTCTGATTCGGTCTGTCCAAATCCCTCGAAGTAAGTATCGCCTAATAGCAATTCATCTTCGATATAAGACAATAGGGATATATCAGTTTCGCTAATGTCGCGAGTACTAAAGAGGTGTGACAGCAATTCGGTCGAAGCGTATTGATCTTGCCACTCGTAGTACTGATTTAATAGCCCCAAGAATTTAGGATAGTATTCCTTAAAGTGGTCAGGCAAAACACCTTCAATCTGATTTTGTCTTAGATTTAGATGGCGTCTGCCTTTATCAGAAAACGGTGTATGAGCCATTATGCTATAGGACCAAGGGCAGCCGCTATTCTATCTAATGCTTCTTTTATCGTAGTAGGATCAGTGCCTGTCCATTTTGTTGTATCAGCAGGAGAATATGCTCTTGCGGCTAATGTTGTTGGAACTGCGCTATCGACTAACACCATTCCACCTTCGCTATCAACAATACCAGTTGCATATGAGCCGCTTACAAAATCTGTTAGCATACCAAACTTGACTTTACCAGCAGTTGATATGTCTCCTCCAGCTTTTAGCTCGTTCGCGATGGTGAGATCACCATTAGGAATGACAATACCACCATCAGCAGAATCGCGAATTTGCGTAGCTAAATGACCAATCAAATTAAGTCGAGTAATCTTCTTAGTCGAGCCTGTACTGGCATCATTGATTACAAGGAAGTCGCCGTCTTCGGACTGTGTTAGTGTTGGTAGGGCTGATAACTTAATGTCTGCCATTTCATTTCCTCATTACTTTCTGTTATTTAGTTGCGTTCTTATGCGGGTGTTCCGCCATTCAGAACTTTAACTCGATATGCTAATCTATTGATAGCGTCATTAGTTGTCACTGGCGCAGTGCCAGACCATAATCCTGCGCTATCAGAGACAAAAAGATTGTCAGCACCCAAAACATTAGTGCTTGGATTATACGTAAGATCCAAATCGACGTTTACGTTATCATTACCTGAAGCACCAGAGCCGAAATGTATGTAGTACGTAGCGTTACTATCGACAGAAGTTACAGCAATGTTTGTGGCATTAGTAGCTGAAAGAGCCGCCACGTTAGTTAATCCAGCTCCGTTACCTGCTACATTAGTAAATGACATAGTATCAGTAGCCGCGTCCCATACTGCGCCCGCATCGGTAGTTACTGAATCATCGCCCGTCTGGTTAGCCTTCATTAATAGGTATTGTGTACCTGTGCTAGGACCTGTTTTAGATGTGATTGATACAGCCGGAACTTCTGTTAACAAAGAACCGTTACCAGCTATGTTGAGAACAGATAATAGATTGGTCGATGGATTATACGTAAAATCTGGGTCAGTGTTTACGCTATCTACACCAGTCGGGCTTTGTGTAAATATGATAGAGTGTGAGGCGGCTACTGCGGTAGGAGTAACATTAACAGCCGTCGCAACAACACCACTAGCAGTAAGCGGTAAGTTTGTTAATCCAGAACCATCACCAGTAATATTTGTTACTGATAATGTTTCGGTCTGTGGATCATAAACTAGAGCACCGTCTGTGAGTGGCAGTTGTTTGCCCGTAAGACCATCAACTAAAATAGGATAAACAGCAGTTTCACTGGTAGCGGCTACAGCAATGACGTTTGTACTTCTATCTGCTAATAGTGTGGTAGAAGATGCTATTGCACTATCTGCGGCAAGTGCGTAAGTGGCTAAGTTTGCTCGAACTGCTAGAGCCGCAAGCGCGGCACTATCTGCGATTGTTGCACGAGCCGCTAATAAAGCAGAAGCGGCTACTAGCGCACTATCTGCGTTCGTGGCATCGACAGCAAAGTTCGCGCTTAAAGCAGAAGCGGCTACTAGCGCACTATCTGCCTTTACGCCTGTTAGCTGGCTGCCATCACCTGCAACAAAAGGAGCACTAAAAATACCAGTATTAGGATTAAATAGTAAATTACTAGCAGTCTGTACGCTATCCTCACCAGTAGCGGCTTTACGAATCATTAGATGATAACCATCGTCATCTGCGCCAGCATCGACAGCATTAACAACAGGAGCATTTGTGGGTAAGTCAGTCAGATCAGCTCCGCTACCAGCAAAGCGCGTTGCCGCTAACTCGCCTGTGCTTGCGTCATACGTAAAATCGTCGCTGATATTTACCGAGTCGTATTCACCGTTAGCGCCATTACCAAAGAAAACTTTATTGTTTGCTTCGGTAGAGGTTGTTAGAAAAACTTGATTCGACTGGTTAGCTGTTTGCCCTAAAAGCAGGTCGCCAGCTTTAATTTGTTTTGTGATATTCGTGTCTCTATCGACAATTATTAGAATATCATCTACCGCTGGTACGCCAGTTGCGGAGTCTAAATCGGTTACCTTTACGCCTGCCATGTCACTTCCTCAGATTGTATTTCTTATTCTATTTATACTGTTTTATGTCACTGTTAATGTAACACTTACATTTTCTGCTTGACCAGTAGCGGGCGTAGCTGTATAGGTGAATACATCTGTTCCCACGAATCCTGTCTCGGGCGTATAAGTCATAGCACCGGTAGCTGAATTAGTTATTGTCACCGAACCGTTGTCGGGTTGTCCACCAACTGGTATCGTATAAACAACCGTAGCAGACTCGAATGTATCGTTAGCACCGACATTAATAGCGGTAGTCGTATTAAGTGTAATTGCGAACGCATCGCTAATTCCATCAATCACGGCGTCAGTGACCGTGGTATTAATTGTCACTGTATTGCTCGTTCCGTCGACAAGATTTAATGTAATGACAAACGAATCGCTACCCGAAAAGTCTGGATCAGGAGTATAGACCCATGAGACATTCGCTGAGGTAGAGCCTCCTGATGTAACAACACCGATGATCGTTGCAGAGGCGACACCAGATGTGGGTGAAGAAGCCGAGACAGTTGAAACCGCACTCTGAATATTTTCGATCTTTAGGATTTCGGTGATAGTACCAGCATCTTCAGTTGCAAGTACACCGCTATTTCCTGTTATTACATTGGCTAACACTTTAGTATCGAACAGGTTATTACCGTCCATATCAGTAACAGATACAGTAGCAGATTCAATGATTTTCTTGCTTTTTGCTGTATTATTGTTTGCCCACATATTCATTTTCATTTCGAAATCTAATGTATAGATTATTGATCGTCGTTGTTCGATAGAGCCTTCGTAGTCATCAGAAAAGGTTAGTCCTGTTAATGCTATAGGAGTGTCTTCTTTAACATCGAAATCATCGAGCGGCTTTACTGTTACAGTATATGTCGGTGTAAAATACGGTACGATCTGTTCGATTATCTGAAGAACATCGTCTTGACTTTTTCCATAGACATTTAGCTGAAAGTATACGTTGTACGGTACAGGAGAATATAACTGCGTAGCTTTACCGTTATATGTCGAAGGTGCTTTTATGCATGTGTTATTTCTAGGCATTTGTCTAGTTGGATCATGCTGAAGCGCGACAATCTCGAACGACATTCTTGGCAACTTCAATGCTATTTGTCTTTCGTTCGTTTCTGTATTGAGCATTTCATCCATTCGAGCTATAAAGTCTCTTTTGGGTGCATAAGAAAGAGGAACTTTTACTTGACTAATTACTTCGCCTGTGCTATTCTTGCGTATAACATTAAGGTTATTAAACAGTGAACCAAATACAGCTACAGCCTTTCGAATTCTTTGGTGATAAAAATGAGTGCCGAACATTAGATAGGATCTCCAAACGGATTAGACTCTGAAAAGTCCATAAAGTCATCAGCAACATCATCAAAGATATCGTTTTGATTACCCTCTTGTAAATCTTCACCAGTGTTAGTAAGTGGTATTTCAGATACAAGTGAATCTGCTCCGACGACAGGATCGGTGGTTGACCATACATGATATTCACCGTCAGTCGCACCAGTATGCGCTATCGATAGTTTATATGTACCAGGAACAGACGCGTCAATATGAGCGACTTCACCTTTCATGGTGTACGTGCCATTATCCTGACTTAATTCTTCGCCAAGAGTGTATGTACTATTAGCAATTGAGAATGTTGTTTGATCGAATGTGAGAATTGTAGTATATGCATGTGCTGATTCAACGGCATCAATCGCGGCAACACCCGTATCAAAATCTTCATCATTATATTCAAACAATTCACATCTCATACGGAATACAGGTAAATCCTTCAATTGATAAAACGGTGATTCGTCTTCTACCTTCTGTATCTCAAAAATAGAATTAGAAAGAGTCAACACTATTAAATCGCCTTCGCGTGGGCGATAAAACGGCTCGTCTAATGCATTCTCGACGGTACCTACAGTATTAAGCCATCGTCTACGTGCCATAATAAATGTAGCGGCATCTCTTATCTCGACACCAAACTTAGCGAATAAGTCACCATCACCATCAAAACCTTCGACGCCTTCGACGTACATTTCTATACGATAAGCGGCATCGAAACGTGAGGTACTATCGTCGCCAAAGATGGTGTCTTTGTTAACTAAGTCGCGCGGAATATAGTAAACGTCCTGCCCGTACATTTTCAAAGATTCGATAATGATATCTTCGTATAGTAATTGCTCGGACTGTCTGCCTTGTGAGAAGTAAAGATTAGTTGCCATTGTTATCCTATGAAGAAATCGACAGGCAATTCTTGCTCAAGTCGAAGTTTCTCTTCCAATCTTTCTAGTTCGGCAGTGGCATCTTCATACATTTGGCGACCACTAACCGTGACACCACCTGGAAGTTGCATACCCTCGAATTTGGACATGTTAATGCCCCATTGCTGTTTTATTAATTGTGTAGTATAATCCTTTATGAACATATCATTCCAGATAGTATTATATACATTAGGATCAATTATTTGATAGACTTCAGCGATAACGAAATCGCCTTCAAGGATATCACCGTCTGTTAAATCACCATCAATATATAAACGCTCTTGTCTACGAGCATGTCTAACTTGAGGCAAGCCCGATAGTTGAGAATCGATTAGGCTCATATATTGTTCCATCTGATAGATGTAACTCAAGTCACCTGCGAAACTCAAAAAGTCTCCCATATTATTAAACATCATCTGATACTTGATATTAAACATATCACCGCCACCAGAACCGAATGTAGTATTAATAGGAAACAATCGCTTGACCCATTGAACAGAAGATGGCAGAGGAATCCAACCATTGCTTATATCCGTAGCCGTTATTTGATGTTTTATATACGTTCTAAGAGTCGCATCGCTATGAAACTCTTGGTATTTCTGAAGAGCGTCATCGACTTTATCTTCGACCTGATCTTCATCCACATTTATCTCAATCACTGGTTCCCCTAACCTACGTAGGCAGAAATCGATTAAGGTTTGTCGTGTTGTTGGGCTAGCCATTTATTTCTCCGAAATTATACGTTTATTTATGCACCCCAAAGAGTGGCACCCAGGGAATCGTAAATTAATAACTGTCTATCAGAAGGATCATAATACCTTGAAGCTTTCAGATCACCATTCACTGTTACCTTACCAAACTCAACACTGTCTAGAGTAGTGTTACCTCTAGAAACAACGGTTGCTAAAGTATCTTCCTCTGAGTCCCGATATGCTAATGCACCTAGTTGCCTAAATGCTACTGAATCATTCGCAGATATTACAAGTACATCATCGGTAGTTGCATCTAACGAAATACCTCGAAGAGATAAATTGCGTACTGTAAGTCTATTCTGTGATGGATTGTAGGATAAATCACTATCGACAGCCGCACTATCAGCACCGTTTAAAACACTAACGAATGCAGGGTAATATGTTTGATCGTTATTTTTTGTAATGACATTCGTTAGCTTAACAGTACCGTCGAGAATATCGGTCGAGATTGTTCTTGAAACAACTTGATTAGTCGAAGGATCTAAGAAAAGACCAACTACAGCAGTGACCGATGACGGAACATTCTCAATCACAAAATCATTTGTAATTGTAGCAGAATCCATAGTGCTTGGACCAGAAACATCTAGTCCAGAATCGAGGTTGAGTTTTCGATTCATATTCCAAGAATTGTCGACAGACTTATAACTTAACTCTGCGAACGATCCGTCTATAGTTATACCAGCACCGTTAGCCTGAGCATTAGTCGCTGAACCTTTAGCGAGTAATATATTTAAGTCTTTTATCTCGACGATTTCTGTGTTCAAAATCGTCTGTGTGCCCAGAACAGTCAAGTTGCCGAGAATCAGAACACTATCAGCTTCGAGACCACCAGTAAACTTGACGTACACGTTGGTACTATCACCGCGGTCGGTCACCGACTGTAATGTCTCGGTATCAGAGAATGCGCCAAGATTAAGCTTTCTAAAAACTACGCTATCGTGCAATCCGTTAGAGACCGAAGGATCACCTTTTAAGAACAAGGCATATAAGTCTGTAGCACCACCTGAGTCAAGAGCTTGATCGATAAACTCTAGACCACTAATTCTAGGTACAGAAGTCCAGCCTCTTTCGCCATTTGCTTTTGACGAATATAGTTGACCATCAGTAGAAGGATTGCCTGGGCTTGGCTCTGTTTGGTCGAGCGTTATGTATTCATAACGATTCGAATCTAAATTCTCTACAGCCCTTTTGGGTACACTTCCGAGAATCGACTTGATAGAATTAGCCATTTAATGATTCCAAGAAGCTTAATGTGAGTTCAAGTTTGTTTGCACTACCGGCTAAAGTCGAACATCTTATAACACCATTTTCTTCGACGATCAACTTGCCCGTTGTCAAACTAACACCGTCACGAGGCTGTACTCTATATCCTCTAACTAAATGAATAGGAGTAGCCGCTGAACCTGAGGCTTGCTTCAATGTTACTTCATGCACTTGCTGATCAGAATCTACGTTAGCAACCTGAGCCATCAAAACAATAGTTGTGATACCGTTCGGAGTTGTGTAAACTACATCACTGTCACCTGTAATAGGTCCTTCAGTAATAGCTACTGAAACGGATTTGAATACATTTAATGGAGTTGCCATGTTCTTAGTTACCTTCTAGTGCTAGAATATATGGAGTTAGAATAGCATATAGTGATCTTTCGAATGTCTCACCTACGATTCTACCTTCCTGTCTTTTAATAGTTAGTTCTGATCCGATTCTAAAGTCACCCATCTGATCCGTCGAAGTGAATACAACTAAACCTGCATTCGTTGCAGAGTCAAATACCACTTCACGCTCGGGCTTAGGTATACCACCATTCTGAGGTATAGCTGTGAACGTGTTTGTTCCCGAACCAACATATTCAAACGTGTGCGAACTTGAAGCAATCAATGATCGTTGTCTAAAGGTCATGTTCTGATCTTTAGCTTTCAACGAATTCAAAGGTGGCTCGAATGTTATATCATACTTATCTACATCAACCGAATCCACACCAACTACAGTGTAGTAATACTCTTCGGAATCAAACTTCATTGTATCGCCATAATTAGGCAGTTTAGAAGCACCGAATGCAGTGATATAATCGTCACTGTCTCTATTTATAACATTTCTCAAACGCAGTGAAGTAGTGAATATAGGATAATCCGAGTCTAATTGCCCGTCATATAGAATACCAGAAGTACCTCTTGCGACTAGCCCAAAATCACCGAACGAAGCGTTACTGTTAGTGATAGAACATTGACCACCAGTTTCAGCGAGAATAGAGGTTTCAGTAGAAATTGTGAATATAGAAACCAACTGAGCAAAACCGCGATTTAGTAGATGAACACCAATACCTGCCGCGTTGTACTGAGTGAATGCATCAGATACCATCGACTTCAAACCCGAACATTTAGAACCGTCAATTCTCATACCAACACCGTCGTTAGTAATAGAAGTACAGTTTTGAACATAAGGTGATTGTACAATGAATGGTCCGGCTCTTGAGCTATCAACACTAGGGTCGAATGCAACACAAGCCGCTAAGTTTTGATGATCTCGAAAGGTCAAGTCTTTTATGAAAGTGCCGTTGTCTACGTAGAAGAGATCAGAATCCACACTCTTAGGTCTAACTGTAGTGGTTCGCAAGTTATCACCGACAATCGCAGTCTTAGGAGGTAACTTAACAGGATTATTAATCGTGTAATCGCCAGACTTCAAAAAGATTGTTGTATCACCAGTATTCTTCGCAGACTTAACCGACTGAAGTATCAAGAAATCCTGAATAGCTTTAGTAGCTGTGACGGCATTTCTTAATGATACAGAAACACCTCGACTAATTAGATTAGGCTGTACCACTGCCGGTAGAGCGTCGAGATTGCCTGCGGCTATAACATCAACTATTATCGTGATAAGGGAGTCTAGCGTAGTCTTCTCTGATACAGTAGCATATTGGCTTGCATTGCCAGTTAGATCAGCACCTGTGGATAGATTGCTCGTCAGTGTGTTAGTGATAAGCTGTCCCACTATTGTTTTCAGGTGTTCGTATGTCGCTTGAGTAGCCGCTTGTTGATCAGCCGGTAACTGAGCGACAGCTCCAACATAATAAGCTCGGGCATTAATAGTCGTACCGTGTGTTCCGCCATACAATACGTCATGTGTCAGAGCGTCAACTATAAAGCCTGTATCTCTGCGACATCTGACTTTATCGTAAGTCGTTGAACCGTTTAGATCAACATGTGTCAATGCTTGACTAGTGATCGTCGCTTTTTGTGCTAGAATCAATCCGTAGTCGACTGTAGTACTCGAAGCAATGCCAGTGAAATCTGGCAATACCGTAGCTCTCAATCCTGAAATCGTACCCGCTAATATTGGTGCTTCGATAATAGAGATCAGGTCATTAACGACAACTCCCTCTGCCGCAGTGCCTGCATCAGCGACAGTATCTTGACCTGTGAATGTTTTGAGAATGACTTGCCCAATAGCAAGATCGAGGTATGTCAAAGCGTTTGATGTGAATGTTACCTCGTCGGCGCTACCAAGTTGAGCCACAGCACCCACGAAATATGATCTTGCGTTAGTCACCGATCCGACATTACCGAAGTATGTCAAGTCATGAATCAAGCCGTCAAGAATGAATCCTAAGTCTCGCTTACACTTGACGCGATCATATGTGACAGGTCCGTACCAATCTGCATACTCAATAACTTCCGCTTTTAATGCTACTATTGCATTATTAATTGTGTTATAATCTGTAGCTGTTATTCCAGTTAAATCTGGCAAAACTCTTGTGGCAATCGAATCAATGTTGCCAGCATTAACTACATCGATTATAATGTCTATCAGTGTATCAAGAGTTGTGGCTTCAGTAGCACCAGCGAGTCCACCAGACGTATCCTGACCCGTATAGGTCTCTTGTACGACCGAAGACACTACAGTCTTCAAAAATAGATAGGCGCTAATGGAGGCTGTAATTTCATCAGAACTTCCGAGCTGAGATACACCATCAACAAAATATGATCGCGCTATATTAAACGAACCGAAGTTACCACCATATAGAATGTCGTGCTGTAAAGCTTCTAGTATGAAGGTTAAGTCTCTTCGACATTTAGTACGATTATAATGAACCGGACCAACAAGATCGTAAACAGCTATCGCGCTTGTTTGAATAAATGCTAAAGAAGAAACGACAGCCGCGTAATCTTTTACCATCGGCTCTGCTATAGCAGTAGTATCGACATTTTCTACGAGAGGAACACTTGCTATATTGCCTGCGGTTATTGCGTTGATCGTAATATTAAGAAGAGTCTCTAACCGAGTCGTTACTTGCAAAAGACCTGATTGGCTTGAACCAGTGACATCTTGGTTAGGCAAAGTCTCTGCTAAAACCAATGCGAGATCAGCGTTTAAATTTGCGTATGCGGCTAATATCGCTGTTACTTGACCCGCAGGTAATACAGAAACTCCGTCGACGAAATACGAAAAAGCAACATTCCGTGAAGCTGTGTTACCATCATATAATATGTCATGAGATAAACCGTCAAGAATAAATCCAACATCTCGCCTGCATCTAGCAGTGTCATAGACTAAAGACGGATAGTTAGCTGTAATATACGCTATGTAGTTGTCGATCAACAAAGTTTTATTAAGTTGAATTTGAGAATGAGCCCGCTCTTCATTAACACTAGAGTTTATTGTTGTTGGGAATACTATATCGTTGATAGATATTCCTGAAGTGATAATATCCGTGACAGTCTTGACGCTCGTTTTCAAGGCTGTTTTTGTAGAAGCGTCGATAGCGAGCCCGTCAGTTATTGTTCCTATAGCAGTTATCACCGCGACAGTACCTTCTACAGTGTCCGCGGGAATAGCATTGTTTCGCGTATAGGCTAGACCAGCAGTAATACTATTATAGTTTGTACCAAACAGTAAATCTCGGCTGATCGCTTCAACGATTAATCCAACATCTCTTGAACATTTCGCTCTATCGATTGTCAGTGCAGGACTGTTTTCTGATATATTCCTTATTACTTCATCGATGATAAATGTGTTATTATTTTTAAGCTGATCAGCCGCGTTTCTTCTAGTCACCGAAGTGTTAATAGAGTCTGGCATTATCAGCGTATCAGCAGAGGTAGCGCCATTATCAATGATGTCGTTTATCTCTGCTATACTTGCAGTTACTTTGTCCTGCGAATCTGTGCTTATTGACAGAGCGTTTATGGCATCTCGAAGAATTATCCAAGCACCTTTTGTAAACTCAACTTGTCCAGCAGGAATAGCATTTACACGAACATATGCAAGACCTGAAGTAACTGTGTTATAGTTCGTACCTAACATAAGATCCAGTGTTATAGCGTCAACTATGTAACCAACATCTCGGGCACATTTAGTAGAGTCATAATTCTGAATTGTAGGATACGTCTGCGCAAGATACAATACTGTTTGGTCGATTAACAATTGCTTGTTATTTTTAATCTGACTAGCCGCATTTCTTCTATTGGTCGTAGTTGCTGGCGTATCAGGAGTGACAATAATATCAGCCGCTTGTACGTCATTGACCATGATGTCAGCGATTTCAGCTACACTAGCGATTATCTTAGACTTAGATGCTTCTGTAATTGACAATTCTAACATTCTATCGCGTAGGAATGTCCAGATATCAATAGTCGAGGCTGATTGATAATCGGGTAACGCAAGGTATCGTTTATACGCAAGACCCGCAGTGACCGAATTGTAATTAGAGCCTGTCATCAGATCAGTGATTATTGCATCAATGATATAACCAGTATCTCTTTCGCACTTAACTCTATCGTATGATAGTGCAGGATAGTTTTGTGAAATGTATACGACCAATTCATCTTTCAACCATTCGCGATTGTTCTGTAGAATTATAGCCGCATCGTCTGCATCAGGTGTTGTGAGAACAAGAGGAGCTGGAAACTCCAATACATCATGAGCTTGCTCGGTACTTTGTTTACCGTTAACAAGAATGTCAATAATCTCTGACCAGTGTTTGTTGTTTCTATATAATGCTCCGCTTTCTCCCGTACTAGCTTTCACTTCATCAACCGAACCAATAGCACCACGAGCCTGATTGAATGATACACGAGTCGGAACTAATTGATCTGTAATAACTTTATTAGCGTTAGCTCTTTGGTAAGAATGACCCGATGTAACAGCATTATAGTTTGTTCCGAATGCAATATCGTTATACAGACCATCGAATATGAAATTAAAGTCTCTTGTACATTTAGCTTCATCGAACGCAAACGATTTGAGCGTGGTGATAAGACTGACAGCAGAGTCTAATGTTTTGAACGAATCACCCAATGATGTTCCTGAGTTTCCGAACTCACCTGATTTAGAAACATAGAATACATTCTCTACTGCATCTTCGCCCACTTGGACCACATCAACAACACCAAACTTATCACGTTTGATATACATTTTACCTTGATGTGTATTAATCGCTACTTCACCAAGATCAATGTCCGTTATACCGGGTACTTGTCCGGGCACATTAGTTCTGCGATTTAGTAATTTAGTGGTTGACAACGTATCAAGCTCCTGTTATAATGCTCTTAGTGTTTCTATTTAGCGTCTTAAAATTATCCTGGATATCTTGAGTCATTACCAAAGAATCCGCCGTCAAGAGTGGTTATACTCACTGCACCGTTAACATTAGAAAATTGTTTAGTTGTGCTTTCTGTTTCACCTGCAACAGCATCAAACGAAGCTACACCAAGATTTGCGCTATCCGTAATATCGACAGCTATAGTGAGGCTATTGTTGAGGCTATTGTTAGGATTAGAGTATGTTAAACTTACTGCATTACCTGATGTTAGTAAATCATTAACGCTACTATCAATGAACTGTTCGATCTGTACACTGTCAATAAAGAATTGTTTATCAACATTAAAGTTAGCCACTCCTTCATAGACATTAAAATCACCGATAACATCAGTCGAATCCAAAACGATATCTAATACAAAGGTAGTATCACCATCGACTATTAGATTACCTTTAATTCTTACGTCAGAATCAAAAACAGCGTCATTCGCTACATTAAGATTACCTACGTTTGTAGAATCTAAGTTAGTAACGCCAGTGCCAGTGAAGTTTATGGCTGTTAACTGTCTTACAAGAAGAGAGTCTAAGTGACCATTTGAATCAACGATTAATGCGCTATTCGCAGTATTGACACCAGCTGGATGATTTAAAAGATTGGTGAAGTAAGAACCACCAATAACTTCTAATGATTGTGCGCGAACAGATCCATCGGGATACGTCGAGTCAGCACCAACGCCAATGTACAGTCTTTGACCGCCATTACCAAAGCCATCATGGGCTGAATCAACTAAGTATGAATACGCAGTTTCGCCTTGACGAAGATGTGGAGGCGCTCCACTTGTACCGCTTCTACGCAGAAGCATAAATGCGTGAGCGGAATCAGACGGATAATGTTTTCCATCTATAATTTGATTTTCGTTTATTAGATTGTTCGCTGTCCAAGTTTCTGTGACAGCATTGTAAATAAGAATATCGCCATGTTCTGCACCGGTAGTAGTAATGCCCGCAATGTTATCAACATCAACACCAGCCGCTGCCGCAGCCACGACAGTTGAGATAGGAGTACCGACGACAATCTTTAGAATTTTCGTCCTATTTTCAACTACTACTCTTGTCATTATTAAGTCACCGCCGGAGTTACTGTAAGGATACCTTCTAGAACCCTCTCGATAATTGTATTGCCCGTAGCACTATCAACGTGTGATATCTCAACATCATAGACGAAACGCTTCTTAGGATTAAGTATGCTCGTTTGCTCGTTAGTCAACGAAAGATTGACGATACCGCTTGTAGAGGGAGAGGATATTATAGACAAGAAACTAGTCTTATCAGAATCAGGCTGAGAATAGCTTGAACTGAGTTTAGCTTCAACACTAAACCCTGTCAAGTCCTTTTTAGAATTGTCCACATTTACAAGCTCCAACTCTATCGAAGTGTCAGAGCCTTGATTTATTTGAAGGACTTCGTAATGCGTAGCCATTTGTATAATATCCTTTCGATTATCTTATAAGGTTATTTATACGATTCCTAAGCTTGAATATCTTCTATTATCCAGTCCTGAAGAGATAGTGACGTATCAGATCGATCTAACGTGAACGCAATGGTCATTCGTAATCCTGTACTACCATTCTTTGCGGCATGATATACTAGTGAGTCTTCTCCGTCAGCGTATGAGCCGAAGTGTCCAGCTTTACATTGCCATCCCTTAACATCAGGTATATGAACCATTTCTTTAGTAACAGGATCCAAGTGCTTCCACCATCCATCACCTGTTTCGCTGTAAGTAAATATAAAGTTATAAGCCGACGCGTTAGCATTATTATGCCAAGAGATAAAGCCACCCGGAGGATAAATCGAAAACAGAGCGTTCTTTTTAAGATTGAAAGTAGTCTGAATATTAGTTATTAACGCACTATGTCTTTCGGTTACTTCAGCGATCTTCCTTTGAATTTTTGGATTATGATTATCGAATCTAATACCTTGACCAAAAGAATAACAGGCGATGAATTCTGGAAATCCATCATGAGAACTACCCATCGCTTTTATTTTCTCGAAATATTCATCACCCGTATAATAATCAGCTTTATCGAGATCGTTCATCTTCGTAGGTATTACAGCGGTGTAATTTTCTTCTTTTGTAAACCACAATGCTTCGTCTAACAATTCTATTGCAAAGTCGTTTAAAGGTATATTTTTCATCATAGTTTAAAACTCCAGAGATTTGGCGCCTGAAGAGGAGTAGTGTCTCAATACTACAGGCTCTTTATTATGGTCGTACTTATACTTAGAGTAGTAATTCCATCGAGCATCATCTTCTAATATACCTACTTTGAGGTCTTTGTATTTTGGCTCTTTGTTAGTTAACCACCAAAGTGAGAATTGGTCCCATCTTTTTAGTGTAGCAGGATAATTTTTGAGGTCTTCAGTGCCATCTTCGTTCCTTGGCCACCAGAGTCTAGCATACTGAGCTACAGTTAGATTATACCAATCGTTCATGAATTCACGAACAAGTGGCTTTCTCATATCATAAAGACAGACGCCTCCGCAAAGTTCGAACCCTGCTTTAGTACCGTCAGCCTTTGTTGCACCGTCAAAGAATACTTCTGCGTAACAGTAATGTCTATCAGCAGGTAGACCAGTGAACATGATATCATGTCCATCGAGTTTATCAAAGATTGTAGAGATATCTTCGTGTTCGCATTCTATATCTGCATCGACATAAAACGTAATATCATAAGGTGATTTAGCCATTCCTATCAACTTAGCTCGTGCATGATCATCGCAGAAAATAATGTTATCCGCTATCTTCTCGTTACCATCAAGGAATCTTTCTTCAACGACTAGAGTGATCTTAGCTTCGGGATAATGATCTTTGATTGATTCCATAAGATTAATTGCAGAAACATAAAAGAACTTCTTTCGAGATGCAACAATAACATATCCAATCGTAGGTGGGGTCGTAGGTGGAGTAATGCGTAGCCATTTTTTTACTGTGTCAATCACATCTCTCATTTTTTAACCTCAATGTAGCCTAATTCCATTCCAATCAGCAGAGCGGCTAGGGCTTGCATTTCGATCACACTCTTTGCGCGTCTTATCTTCGATCTCATAGCTTTGTTTGTAGAATTTTTGATTTCAGGTATTTCACTCGTCTGAAGTTTAGCATTGAATAGTTGCTCTAACTCAGCAGATTTTTTGCGCTGTTCGTGGACTGCGCGATTCTCTCGATCTTTTTTATCCTTAGAGTCAGCGCGTTCTTGAGTGTTTTTATCGATATGAGGAACACCCCACCTAGACACTACAATGTCATATTCTGGATCACCTTTATTTAATAATAAGACATCTTTCTTGCGACCACCCTTTCCGCCTTCAACGGGCTTCAATCGAATGCATTTTAGCTGGGTCTTATCTTTATTTTCCCAGTATGCGTTATCTAAATATTCTACTTGTAAACTCATGCTACCCTCACGTATAATGTATAAGTTTCAATCGATACAGGAATGTCTCGTAAGTGTCCTCCAGTACCGTATGCTGTATCAGTTATATAGTCAATCGAGTAATCGGTATTATAGAGTGCAGTGTAAGCCGTGTCATCGTAACTCTCGATAATGTCATCATCTTGATAGTCAGAGGCATAGCTCGAGGTGTAAACAGCGCCATCATATGTCGTATCGTATGACTCTTCGCTATCAAGACCTTCGTAGCTAGTCACATAACCAGACACGTAAACTTGTTCGATATAATCAGTCGTATAATCAGAAGAATAAAGATCGCGAACATACAATGAATCGTAACTTTCATCCACAGCGTCAGCGTCATATGTGCCTGTATATTCTGAATTGTAAGTTGTCTCGTAGCTAGGCTCATAGCTTCCTAAGAAATCACCTTCGTATGTAGGATTGTAGTCAGAGACATATTCGGACGCATAGGAAGTACCATATGCAATGTATGATTCAGTCGACTCGTAATTCTCTATGAAGGTGCTTTCGTAAGTGCCTAGGTACTCATTCTCATATTGACCAATGAACGTGCCTTCGAATTGCGTAGCATAATCGGTATTGTAATCAGTGGTATAATCACTAGCATATTCACTTATAAACTCCGATCCGTAATTGGTTTGATACTCAGAAGCATATGTGCCAGTATAACCAGTTTCATACGCATCAGCGAAAGTTCCTTCGTATGTATCTAAGAAGTTGCCAGTGTAAGTGTCAGTGTATTCAGATGTGTAAGTACCGACATATTCGTTCAGGTATATACTAGCATATTCCGAAGTATAATCACCATCGAATGTTCCGAGATACTCGGACGTGTATTCACCACTAAAGTTAGATGTGAATGTACTGTCATAGGTAGTAATATAAGCAGACTGATAAGAATCAATATAATCAGTTACATAATTGCCCGAGAATGTCTGGCTGAACACATTGGCATAGGCTGAGACATAGTTACCGTCGAATGTTCCAAGATACTCGGATGCATAATCTCCTGCGAATGAGCTTGTATAGTCTGACTCGTACTCACCCGTATATTGACCAGTGAATGTTCCGAGATAACTAGAAACATAATTGCCCGAGAATGTCTGGCTGAACACATTGGCATAGGCTGAGACATAGTTACCGTCGAATGTTCCTAGATACTCGGACGTGTAATCACTACCGAATATAGCTGTGAAAGCTGATTCGTATGTCGACAAATACTGTGATATGTAAGATCCAGTGTACTGTGTATCATATGATCCTGTGAAGGTCTGCGCAAAAGATCCTTCGTATTGAGCCGCAAAGTTACCTTCAAAGGAAGCTTGATAAGCTCCTTCAAAATCACCGACGTAAATGGCTTCAAAATCAGATGTATACTGGGATGTATACTGGGATGTATACGTGTCAACGTAGTCTTCAGTAAAGTTTCCAGAATATGAGACACCAAACGCACCTTCGTAGCTCGAAGCATAATCACCTATGAATGTTCCAAGATACTGTGCGCTAAACTGCGCTCCAAAATTAGCTGAGAAGTTACCTTCATATTGTGAAACGTAGTTGCCGTCGAATGTTCCGGTGTATTGTGCAGTAAAGTTTCCTGTGTATACAGCCGAGAAGTTACCTTCGTATTGTGAAACGTAGTCGCCGTCGAATGTTCTTGTATAGCCCGAAGTGTATGTGCCTACAAAGTTTTGTGTAAAGACGCCCGTGTACTGCGAAAGATAATCGCCCGCGAATGTTCCGAGATAATCAGAAGCGTAGTCTCCGGCGAAGGACTCTGAGAATCCGCCTGTATACTGCGAAAGATAATCACCAAGGAATGTTCCGGTGTATTGGTCAATGAATGTTTGATTAAAGTTAGCAACAAAGGTACCGTCATACGATGACAAATATGTGCTATTATAAGAGCCAGTGAAGTTAGCCGTAAATGTTTCGCTATCTACAGATTCGTATGCTCCAGTATATTGTGAGACATAATCGCCCGCGAATGTTCCGAGGTAGTTAGCACTAAATGTTTCATCAATAGCGCGTTCGTATAGCCCCACATATGTTGCGTTAAATGCACCTTCAAACGAGGCTAAGTAGTTAGCAGAAAAGTTTTGTTGTTGTGTACGCTCATATTGCCCTAAGTACTGACCAGTATAACCACCAATGTAATTTCCAATATAAGACGCGGAGAATGTTTCTTGTTCTGTAGTCTGTTCTACTTCAGCTATTTGACCAACATACTGACCAATATAATCAGCCGCGTAAGCAACACTGAAAGTTTCATTCACTGCGCGTTCATATAGCCCTGCATAACCACCAGAGTATTGTCCAGTGTATGTGCCGGCATAGACAGCCGCGAAAGTTTCACTCTGCGCTCGTTCATATAATCCTGAATAGCCACCAGTGTATTGACCTGTGTACGTTCCAGCATAAACAGCCGCGAAAGTTTCATTCTGCGCTCGTTCATATAGCCCTGCATAACCACCAGTGTAGTTGCCTATGTATGAACTGTTATAGTTGACCGCGAAGTTTTCATTCTGCGCTCGTTCGTATAAGCCTGTATATTGCCCTGTATAGCCACCGGTATATGTCGATGATTGAACCGTAGCAAACGACTGGTTCTGCGCTCGTTCGTATAAACCTGTATAGCCACCAGTGTATTGACCAGTGTATGTAGACGCAAAGCCTTCATCTATGCCCTCTTGAACAACACCAACATATTGACCCGAATACTGCCCGACATAATCACCCGTGAAATTCTCGTTCACTGTTCCTGTATATTGCCCTGTGTATGAGCCCGTGTATGCGCCTAAATAAGAGCCTATGTATGAACTTACGTAATCTCCTATGAAAGTTGAACTGCCACCTCCACCGGCATATCCCGCTGTGTTGCCAAAGGGATTAATAAACTTAACAGTCCAAGATTCATTTTGACCAAAGAAGACGGGTCCGGGGGCAACCGAGGAAGATATAGAGAAAGTCGCAATTCCACCTGACAGCGTATAAGACATAGACGTTCTATTGACAATCGTAACCGCGCCACCGGGTGCTACAAGGTGCATCGATTGCCAGTTTGTGGGATTACTACCAGCGTTGAGTTGAAGCGTTAAACCTTGCGATGTTTTAACACCAACACCAGAAGTAAAAATCGTAGTCCAGTTGTGAAATAGAGCCCTTACAGATCCCATGCCAAGATTAAGTGAAGTTGGGCTGAAACTACCACCAAGGGTAGAAGAAACAGAGGAATAACCGGCTGTACCCGAAAGGTTGTAATCATTTAGATCAGCATATTCGTCAGCAACCATCGTACTTGTTGTATGAGCATTTGGTCCATTGTAAAAAGTTGTAGAGGTACTAACGTAGTTTCCTTGGAAGTTTCCATTGAAAACTTCCCCTACGGCATCAGTCACCGTATCTTGATTAGTAGTGTTTTGTGCGCGTACATAACCGCCCGTGTATGTGGTCGATTGTGTTTGGTCTTCATTTTCTGTTTGTGCGCGTTCATAACCACCAGTATATGTTCCAATATATGTGGTAACAAAACCTTCGTTGATAGCTGTTTGTTCTGTCTCACTTACTTGACCAACATACTGACCTGTGTAATCGCCTGTATATGCGCCTGTATAAGATTGTTGTTCCGTTGTACTTTCATTCTCGGTTACTTGACCAATATACTGCCCTGTATATTGCGTATTGTAGTTATTAGCAGAGTTAAAAGTTGCTGTAAATGTTTGTTGCTCGGTTTCACCAACTTGACCAACATACTGCCCTGTATAATCACCAGTGTAATTTACATTGAATGATTCGTTGATAGCATCGCCTATGGTTTCGCCAACTTGACCAACATACTGACCTGTATATTCGCCTGTATAGTTCACATTGAACGATTCATCGATATTATCAATTATGGTTTCGCCAACTTGACCAACATACTGACCTGTGTAATCGCCAGTGAATGAGGCACCTGAAAACGATTCATTCACTGCGCGTTCGTATAGCCCTGCATAACCACCAGTGTATCCGCCAGTGTATTGTGAGACGTAAGTGTCACGAGCGAACGACTCTTCGTTAGTGCTATCCTCGTTTTCGTTTACTTGTCCAGTATAACCACCAGTGTAAACAGAAGTGTAATTGGTTCTTTCGTAGACACCCGTATATGAAGCACCGAACGATTCGCTTATCTGCGATACGTATTGACCAGTATATTGGCTAGTGTAATCAATTCGCTGGTATTCGCCTATAAAGTTAGCACTAAAGGTTTCAGACGGAGCGCCAGTATAACCGCCAGTATATTGAGAGGCGTAATTAGCTCCATCGTAAGTAGCGTTAAAGTTGGCATTAAATGTTCCGGTATAATCACCAGTGTACGTAGAAACATACTCGCCTTGGTACGTCAATCTTTCGTAATTGCCTACAAACGTAGCACTAAATGCTCCGCTATAATCACCGACGTAATCGCCTACGAAGTTTGTGTTGTAGTTTACTCTATCGTATTCACCGATAAACGTAGCACTAAATTGTCCGTCATAATCACCAGTGTAAGTACTCTCGAAGATAGCGTTAAATTGTTGACTATCATAATTTCCAAGAAACGTAGTTCCGAACGTACCGCTGTAGTCGCCAGTATAGTTTGCTGTAAAGTCAGCAGTGTATCCTTGACTGTCATATGTTCCTAAGAAAGTCTGTGAGAAAAGACCCACATAGTTGCCGGTGTATGACGCGCTAAATTGCGTTTCATATGTAGTTCGCTCATAATTGCCTGCGAAAGACGCGCTATACAGACCAATGTAATCGCCAGAATAAGTCTCATTAAAGTCACCAGTGTATGTTGTGTTATCATAGTTAGCCGAGAATGCTTGACTGAACTGTGACGTATATTGACTAGCATAAGAGTTGGCAAAGGTAGAAACATAACTTGCACCTTCGAATATGTTGTTGAAGTTGCCTTCGAATGATCCTGCATAATCACCCACATAGTTCGATTCAAAAACAGTAGTATATTGAGAACCATCAAACACTGCCGCAAAGTTCTGACTAAACTGATTGATATATTGACTAGCATAATCACCGACGAAGGTAGTCGCATAGTCAGTGTCACTATAATTTCCAACGAAGTCCTGTGCGAACGAAGCATCGTAAGATGACGTATAATCACCAACAAAGTCTACCACGTAATCGTCTGTATTATAATCGACAGCAAAGTCTTGGCTAAACTGACTGATATATTGACTAGCATAATCACCGACGAAGTTAGTCACATAGTCAGTGTCATCATACGTGCCTACAAAATCCTGTACGAACGAAGAATCATAAGTGGATGTGTAATCTCCAACAAAGTCTACAGAGTATGGGCTACCCTCGTAAACACTCTGATACTCCGGACTTACGAATGAGTTATCATAATTAGAGACATAATCGCCAGAAAAGGTAGCCGCATAGTCAGTGTCATCATACGTGCCTATAAAGGTAGATTCAAAGCCAGTAGAATAATTTGTGGCGTAGGTAGTTTCGAAAATCGTACTATATGCTGTATTATCATAATCGCTTAGATAGTCAGTAGTATAGTCGCTATTATAGACCGAGATGTAATCGGTCAAGTATTCTATATCTTCATATACAGACTCATATTCATCCGAATATTGAGAAGTGTACTGGGAACTATAATTACTAGTGTAGTCATTCTCATACGTGGTCGCATATACAGACTCATATTGCCCTGTATAATCTACGCTGTAATCTGTAGCGTAATTGATATCTTCATATACGCTGTCATAGTTACTAGTGTATTGACCAGTGTATGAACCAATGTAATCAATTTGATAGTCCGAAGTATATCCTGAATCGTATGCGTCGGCTGTATAATCGCTAATGTAGTCGCCTATAAAATCAGCGGCTAGATAATCCGTACTGTACTGTTCGTTAAAAATAGCACCGTCGTATGTAGGTACATATTGGCTAACGTAGTCCCCAAGATATTCTTGCTCATACTGGCTTTGATAATCAGCTTCAAAGTTTTGAGTGTATTCGGCATCATATCCTGTGTCATAATCTGGCGTATAGTTGCCTAGATATTCCGCTTCGTATGTACCTTCAAAGTCAGCAGTGAAATCGCCAGTATATGTAGGCTCATAATTACCTTCATACGTGTCAACATAGTCGGTTGCATAATCTTCTACATATTGACTTGAATATGCAGGTGTTGAAACATAACCTGGGTCATAATAATATTCTAGTCTAGTATCAATCGCACTACCACGAGCAACCCACGTTCCTGTTTCAGTAGGCGCACCTTGAGTAGATGATCTTAGTACATATTTACCAATACCGGTAGTGGCAATGGCTTTCTTAACTCTTTCGCCAAAAGTAAATTCGACTTGATTGTCTGTATACTCATTTAATCCTGCGTATTCACCCAAGACGCGCTTCGGATATACAAGATTAACTTGAGTAGGCGCAGTACCTGACTGTCTTAGCCATATCGAGTAGTCAGTAGTCGATCCGTCTGCGCGTGTATCTGTAAATACGTTGCTAACAAATTGAACCCAATCAGAGCCTGGGCTGTTAGCATTTAATCTGTATGTGCCTGGCAATTCGTTTGCCATAATTCGTATGACTAATTTTTCGCAGAACGAATCAAGTTCTGCATCAGACATTTCTTTGATACCATTTGGCGTTAGATATCTGGTCCAGAAAACAGGGTTCTTTTTGTGTACGCTTTGCGTAACAATACCAGCATTGGATTGATATAAGTCATATTGAACGCTAGTCGCTTCTGGCGGTAATGTTTCTTCAACATCGACAGTCGCAAACGATATAGACGCGTTAGCGGTATTATTAGTTGTGTTGTTTAAGTCAGTGGTACTCACATTCAACGAAAAGTTTATTACTCCAGGTTGAGTCACCTTAACCTCAAACTGTGAGATAAATGTGCCTGTCAGACCATAAACAAAATCTTCCCATTCGACGCGAGTATCTTCGATGATAGACGCGGACGGTGTTGTTGTTACACTTTCTGTACTGAAGAGTGCTGTACCAGACTCGGACAATTCGTGAGCGATCTCTTCAAAACCTGTCTGAGCATCACCTGTAACAATAACTCTTACAGTATCGCCAACAAAGATAGGAGAGGGAAATTCGTTTAATTGTGTGAATGTCGCAGTATGAACACCGGTAGTTGTGTCCGATATATGATCGACAGCTAGATTAACTGTCCATGTTGTTCCTGGAGTAGAACCTATAGTGGTTTCGTAAAACGTATCATCGATTGAACCGACTAGAGTGTTAGCAGTAGAGGTTGTAGTTAGAGCCGAAGCATCTTCTGCGCCCATTTTACCTAGATGAACACCCGCCCTATAAGCAATGGAATCAAGATCAACGGAAGCTAATTCTTGAAGCGCGCCATTGCCAAGATGTTTTAAGGGTAGAGACATAGGTGTCAGTCTTCTTATTCGTCAAGAGTTACAGTTATTTATACGTTATCAGAGACTAACAATTCTAGTATTTTTTTAATATCCTCTATGTCTTTTTGGAGACTATCGACCTTATTCTCTAAGGCTGTATGTTCAATTTTCTTTGCGGCTCGTATTCTTTTTTGGGTTCTAGCTAGTTCGATTGCTTTTGCATCTACACTTAGTATAGCGTTTGTTTCAACATCTCGAACTAAACTAGGAACCCCCTCGACTTTTATGTGACGATAATTGATCATACCGCTAAGTACTTGACCACACTATTGCCTATGGTTACTGGCTTACCACTATTCTTACTTTCTAGAATGAACTTAGTCTGAACTTGACTAAATGGAGGTATTGTGCCATTCTTATCACCGACTAAGAATTCAACGGAGCGCACACTTCCATCCTTTACGATAGCGTCAGTAGGATTTTGAACTACCCACGGTGTGTTCTGAATATCTTGATCAGAAGAACAAACACGATAGGCTAATCTAAAGTTGCATTCAGAGTGAACGGACGCGTCAGTCTTTATTTGAATACCAACAGCAGTCTCTTGCAATACTACAGGGCTATTAATATGAGACGCTACTGTAGTACTACCCGTTGCAGATGTTTCAGCGACAGGATAGATATGCGGTGTAACTGACGGATCATCGATCAAGTTGTTAACAGTTATTAACGAAGAACGCTGTAAATCAATGATAGGAGAAACAAAATCGCTTGCTGATTTCATATCAACCTTGAAGTAAGCAGAGGCAATGCCCGCACCAATATCTGAGTCTTGAGAATAAGAGTTATATAACGTATTGACCTTCTCAAAATCAGTGTTTGTCTTAGGCGTGATTCTCGTATACTTCGTATCTCTTACGAATCGTGTTTCAGAACCAGATACAGACTTACCAGAAGTAAATTGTGCAGAGACATCAATCGAAGTCGTGTTAGGTATTATCGATTCGATATGAGGATTAGCGACAGAAAAGTTAGTGTTTCCTAAAGAAAGACATTTCTCACCACCACCAACTTCAGTAGTAGTCGCTGTGACTCTATTACTTGGATCAATCTCGAAACGATATCCGTATGCATCGACATCAATAACTTCGAAACTACCGCTTAACTGCGCAGAACTGAATCCACCTATTTCGGCACAACTATCTAGTCTAGCACCATCTCCTGGCTGTAGACCGTGATTGGCGTGACGAACATATATTTTATGATCACTAATTGTAGTTTGTAATGGGTTCTCACTCAATAGTCTAGCAGGAACATCAGCATTTTTCAATACAAGACTGCCGTTAGCTCCACCGTTCGTACCAAACTTAGCGCGTGTTAGCTTGAACATTAAGTCTTGATCTTTCGAATCAGTCCAGTTAACACCATTCTGAGGTAAGAACATTGCTCCTGGCGCAGACTGTGTTGTGATCGATCTAGCCTTCGAATTGATTACTGGTTCGCGAGTCTTTGCAGTGTAAAGCTCGTACTCTGTAGATTGCGAAGTGACCACAATAGCGTAGTCTTGCCCAGGCGATAAGTAAAGTGGCTCTTCAAATACGAAAGGTGTTGGTGCACCCTGAATAGTAACCAATTGATTCGTATTAGATGTTGCGACAACATCAGCACTATTAACATATACATGTGAATCAGGTATAATGTCTGAAGTTGACGGCTTGCCATTCTCTACCGGACGAATATGAACAGATACAGGTAAGCCAGTAGTCGTTGGCTTTGACTTGAAGAATAAATCAATCTTAGTCAATGTAACACCAACATCGTTACTAACATGAAAAGTCTGCGCTAATGGATTCATCGTAGCCGCTTGGACTGTAGCAGGTAAAATGTCTGCAAACTGATTAAAGTTAATGTTAATATAATCGGACAAAACTTTCGACATTTGAGTATTGTTTGCTAATGTCTGTAGAGCCGCACCATCTAGTGCAACACCATCAGGTCCATATAAACCAGATAACTGAGGATCGATTAGCTTAACAGAAGCCGCAGGTACTCTATCGAGTACACGTTTCAATTCTTTAGCAGAGTAAAGTTTACGTGTGTAGTTGTAAGGATAAAGATATTTATTGCCTCTTGAGCGCGTAAGAGGATTCCACCATACCCATGGCAACAAGCCCTTAGCAGTATAATGCGTAAATGCTTTACTGTTTGCACTAGCCCAGTCGTTCACGTTGATATCAAGAAGTTTAAATTCTCTTGCACCGGCTCTAAATCGTAGATAATATCTATTATATCTTCCACGATATTTTGTGTGTTGTAGCGCATACTTAGGTGTAATATTAGGTATGAAGAATGACCCAATGACTTCACCGTTAGCATCAGCAATAAGATCAGTAGTTCCGTCAGGGTGACCAGACATTGTTGAGTATGTATTCTTATTACCAATATCATCTACTCGATCTGACCACTGAACGAATGCAACTTCTTCTCGACACCATGCAGAGACATCTTTACCGTCAAAGAATGGAGTAAACTTAGTGTTCGGAGTTAAGCCTTGCGCCTTGAAGAAAATCTTTCGTGATCGAATCCATGGTACAAGGGCAAGATCGACTGTTCTATCACCAATCACTCTACGTAGACTTTCGGAGGCTACTACTCGTCTAACATTAGCCGTGAAATTAGATCCGTTAGTTCGACCACCCCAATTCCACTGCCAGTTATTCCAGCAATGCGCTTGTTTTGCGGACAGCTTATTAGTACCAGCTAGAACCTTAACAGCATCTTGAATAGACTCTTTCCATTCATCAGTAGAAGGAGAAAGTTTTAATGTACCAACATTGTCGATCAATCCAAAAGGATTAATCTTTGTAGTACGTGAAGCGAGTTTCTGGAATGTCCATTCTGCGGAATCGTGCGCAAGATAGATGTTATCGCCCTTCTTGACAACACCCGTACTTGAATGTGATGTTGTGAAAGCATCAGCAGTATTGTTTGGTACGTAGACTAGTCTAGTATTACCTTCTTCGAATGATGGTCTAATCAAACGATTCTCAGGATCTATCGAAGCTCTATGATCAGGTGAACCCGTGTCGGTGCCAGTATGATCAGTCGCTTCGTTGACTTGAAGACCACTAATGATACGAATTACGCCATCACTGTCAAGTACGTTATCAAGACGCGCTTCTAATTCAAAAATACTAAGTGAAGTAGACTCTTCTATAGCATCGATCTTATTTTCTAGATCACCGATATCTTTCATCGTGTAGCCACGTTGTTGAGCAGTAGGCACGACAACAAGATCATTTTCATCCTTGGTGTTTGCATTCAATATGATCTTATACAATTCCATAGAGTTATCAGGTGTCTCTTTGAATTGTGGATCGCGGGCTTGTTGCCCCATTAGAATGTTGATCTCACCGTCATGAGTCATGATAACTTTATCAGCACGAGGCAAATAATAATTAACGTCAGCAGTGATTAAAGAACCGTTGAGAGGAAGCGCAGGTATATTCGACACTGTGCCCGCAGTATTTTGATCAGGTCTAAAGTCGATAACATCATGCAACGATATCTCTTCACCAGTATTCGTTATGTGCTTAGGAATATCACTATATGGTACGTTGTATGAATTGACCGCATAGAAATCGCCTGCACCACGAGTGAACGACTTGAAGTTTACATAGATTGTGCCTGGATCTGCGAAGCCGTCTTTAAGTACTAGGCGACCGTCACCGTAATAATTGTCGCGTTGACCATCATCTATTGTAAAGATAGACGATAAATCATTACCAGCACTATTGTTTTGTCTGACAGAATCGACAGAGTAGATATCAGGAAGACCAAGATTAAAATACGTAACACCAGATACCGCATCTACAGAAGAGGTGAATGAAGTCGTGCCCGAAGTAGTAGCAGTCTTAGGCTTTATCGTAGCAGTCTTTTGCACAAACGCGATAATTTTATAATCGTCAGTAGCTTGCGCGAGACTCGTTACAGAAGCATCGCGACCACTGTTAGTTATAGTAACAACATAAGTACTTGGTAATTCCACACCACTGGTTTGAGCAGTACTTAATATCCACTCAGAAGATTGTGTGTAAGATTGACCAACAGGTAATTGATCTAATGTGACCGCATTACCAACAGCAGTTTTCGTTTGATACTTCTGAACTGTTACTGTAATATCATCAAAGTCTGAAGGTCGTGCGTTGTTAGTAGCAAATAATAGATCGTTATTATCAGTCTCGTATAATTTAATACCGTTTGTGGCGACAACTATGTCAAAATAATTAGTAGAAGCCGTACCTAGACTTCTTATCTGGGCAATAGATTGACCGGGTTGCATAGTAACATCATAGACAAATACTTTTTGTACGGTGTCGCTGAAGTGTTGAATTCCTCGGACTCTCGCTGTACCGACTACAGAACCGCCCGCAGTGACAGCAGAGTATAGATTCACTTCTGTATAATCAAGAATAGGAATATCTTTGTTGACATTACATAGGAAATAGTTGCCTAACTGAATACCGATAGTATCGTTATTAACTAATTCAGTAGCAGTGGGTCTCGGCAATTTAAACTTAGCAGAACTTTGATTTTCTACTCTGTACCCATTGATATATGCTGTGCCTTCTGATACAATAAGATCGAGGTTAGAATCAAGACCGTTATCAAAATCGTCGACGTTAACAGTAAAAGGATTAACTACATAATCGCCTGACTCTTCTTTAGTGCGTATAGAAAGTAGATCATTAATTTTATTGAACGAGTCTTGAATTTGTATTTCTTCGCTGATCTTTGAGTTTTCAACTCGCGCTAAGAACAAGAATGTTTGCGAGTCAGTAACTTGATCTTCGGTAGTTAGAACTAGGCTGATACGATAGCGATCAGCACCAGGAGAAGCTGTATTAACGACACCGTTTGTGTTGTCATATAATGCTTCAGTGTCATTGACAGTAACAATATCTTGAACGACTCTAAATCCTACGACAGTATCAATCGCAGAATTTTCGTAAGGAGATAATATGATAGATTGTTCAATAGTATTAACGAATCTACCTAGAGCAAAGAACTCGCCTTCTGCGACAGTAAACTTAACACCTTTACCAGTAGCGTTAGGTGTTTCTGTGATTAATTCATAACCACCACCTGACTGATCGAAGAGTGTGACCTGATCACCAAATCTAGTAGGAGTGTTTCCTGAGACTGCGCTTCCGTTATTGATATATTCAATGAACAACGTATCAAATAACTGCCCTGTTTTTGCTTGCGATACTTCTAGGACTTGTGCTTTGATATTAGTAATAGGATCAGAGAATATTGTTCCGACGGGTATAGCAGAGAATTCGCCACCTGCATTTGTCGAAGCGATCTTGACATAATCGTATGCGCTATTGATACTAGTGCCAGCACCTGAGATAGCCGCACCTTCTTTGTATAAATTGCCGCCCATCCTGCTCATTTCAGCAAAGATGATACTCTGCAATTGAGTAAGTTCTCGGGCTTGCAATGCGCGACCACTATTAAACAATATTTGATGATAATTGTTTGTTGGGTCAAAATCGTCTGCGTAAGTACCTGGTAACGTAGCGGAAGTATATTGGTTTGCCATTTTTTAGTCTCTTATTATCTTAGCTGAATTACGATTCGAATATCTTCGGTTTGATTACTTGCTCTAGTAATCTCGTCTACATTATTTATATACATTATATCACCCGAATATGCATCAATGTCGGGTGATAATAATGCGCTTGTTCCTGCAATGCCTGTACGAATTAAGTTAGATAGCCCGTCTGTAGCATTGAATTCACCAAATCCTGTTTGTTCGTCTTGCCAGTAATATAATTTACTATCTACTGTATCGTGGTAATAGACCTTAGCTGTAGCTGTTCCTGCATCATTTTTGAATAGATCGTCGATTTCAAACGTGCCATTTGATACAGTAACAGATAGACCCTTCAAGGCACTTCCTGTGTTAGCAGAGAAAGCAGTCGAAGTGCCAAAGGCGTTTACATTTTTGAATAGGGCGATCTGATTAAAGTCGTTCTCTATTCTAATACTTTCGTTCTCGTTCGCAATAAAGTCAGTCTGAAGCATCAGCGCGTTCGACTTTAATGTTTTGGCGATATCAGCATGAACGCCCAATTTTGGTGATAGTATAGGGCGCAGAACGGCATCGCCTACACTGAGTTTTAGATCAGCATAATCATAGCCACTTCCATGTCGATATTCACCTGTGTTGGCATCTGTATCTACTAATACTCGTGTCACTGCTCCGTTAGAAATATCGACAGTGAATGCGGCTAGACTTCCGTTGCCTGTAACTGTTATAGTAGGGACACTTGTTACTGTAGTTCCACCACTTACAATCTCAACTCCTATTATTTCACCGCCTATAGAAGCATCTTGAAGATTCTTTTGTGCGTTCTCTTCTGCAATTAATCCAAGAGCAGATACTTTTTTAACCGGTGTCCAGTTTGCTGTTCTGTATGTCGCATAAGCTACGTTGGATATTCTATACATGAATCTCCATCTATATCCATCACCAAGCTCGAACGTCTTTCCGTCAGAAGCGTAGCCCCCACCTAGAGCGGAACTTCGTTGAAATGTTTGGGTGGGTTCGTCTACAGAAGTGTTAATAGTACCGTCAGATAATTTACCAACACCTACGCAAATAAACACATCATTGAATGAGTTTATAGCATAGAAGTTTGTTAATGCGTGGTTGTTGTCATCCCAATGATTATAAATTGTACCACTCACCCAATTAACAGTAGGCACAACATACGAAGTATTCGCAAGTGTTTTGACTGACTGGAGGGTTTGTCTAATTTGAGATTGCGCGTAGTTTGAGCCAACATCAGAAGGAGCAATGTTAACGAGACCCGAGATATTATACGCGTCTCCCTTTGCTAGACCCACATAGTAGTTTGATACGGATCCGTCAATGTCGGCTTTTAACTCGTCTAGCAGAGACATTCGAAATTGATTAGTAATCGCTGAGGTCATGATTAGTTCTCTTATTAATATGTATCTATTTATACTGTATCTGTGAGTACTGCTAGAGCCGTTGAAGCTGTAGCATCGAATTTCAGAATGTTATTTCTGAAAGGATTGATCACTGACTGGTTAGCCGGAGTGGCATTAATCTTGACAAATTCACCATTAATGAGTGTGCCGCCAAACGAGTTTAATGTTACTGTTCCTGCGCCTGCATCATAAGAACCAATGTCATCGACTTCCGCAATGCCGGTAGCGACACTAATAGCTTGAATGACATTTGAATCAAGAACATTCCGGAGAAAACATATCTTACCGTTAATAAAGAAGTTGCCTGAACTAATAACATATAGCGTATCATCAGGAGGACTTATTGAAGTTGGATAATTAATGATGTAATCAACCGCACCGAGTTTAGGATCGAATCTTGACTGCATACTAATTTCTGCGCGACTGGACAATACAGAACCATCGACCGCATCAATAGCACTTAGCATATTCGATCTTCGGAAAGACTTGTCGAACGCACCAAGATTATTCTCGAAGTATGTTTCCATAGCACTAGCCACATTCGTCTCGACTTGCGAACGAGAGGATGAAGTCAAGTTAGGATTGAATTGAAAGAATGTTTTCACTTCAAGGAACGTGTCTACTGGATCAGAAAATTTAATGTCGAATGAAGCGACCGATAAGTCTTTTGCAAGATTCGTTATGGCTTCTTTAGTGTTAGTTATAACAGTAGCGTCGGTCGTAGAGAATTCGATTGATAGAAAGACTGATCCGTATGTCGCAGGAAAATTATCTTCACCGCCCCAAGCTTTGATGTCCTTTATAACATTAGCATAGCTTCTGAGTGTCAAAGCGGCATAGTCTTCAGCAGTGACCATTCTGTTCTGCGAAGCGTATATGTAAGGCGCGTTTTTACGAATCGACTCAATTGATTCTTTTGCGTTACCACCACCAGATTGTGCGATAGTCGTTACAGTAATATCATAGCCGCCTGCAATCTGTGCATCAGGGCTAAATGTTCTTGCACCGTTCGCTTCAGCTCCAGATACAGCAGTGTATTCGACAAGAATTTTATTGCCTGCAACGGGTGCTTGAGAACCTAGACGAACACCATTACCAAACGACAACTCATAGAATCCGTTGGGTGTCTCTTTACACACGAACAAGCGCGTTTTTTCGTTAATTGAAGTCGCACCGTTAATGTTGATAAACGTCTTTCCGTTTATAGAAGATGGTGAATCAAACACTGTGACTTTGACTGTATCTAGGTCTAAGTTTGTTACTGGTATAACATATGAGTCGAGATCACTGCCTTGACCAGCAATGAATGATTTTGTTTTGACAACACCTTCATAGATAGGAACATTCTGATTACCATCAATCGCGAAGAAGTACTGATCGCTTCCATTGTTTCTTGCGATAAGGGTATTTCGTGTTTGGAACGTATAAGTCTTGTTATCGACAGTAGATGAAAATGTACTGCCCGCAGGTAATGTTACGCTCGACGGAGGATTAACATCGATTGTTGTGAATAGATTCACGACAGCATATGAAGCTGTTCTTGAATTGACAGTGTAGCCCAAGCTACTTGCAAGACCAACAAGAGACGATCTAAGCTGTGCGGTACTTAAAAACGATTCGTTCAAAGCGTAGTTAGCGACCAAACTATTTTGGTGTGTGTTATAGGCTAGAACGTCAAGAAGACTCGATAGAGCCGAAGCCTCAAAGTTATAGTCACTAAATTCCGCACTGTTCTGTAGATGCACTTTTAGACTATTCTTTATTTCGTTAAAATCTAGATCAGTAGATTTAATGGTTGTAGCCATTACGCTTTCTCTCCGTTAAGATGGGGTAGATATGATAAGTACATTGCCAGAAGTATCTGCGAATGCTATTTCGTCACCGTCTTGAGTTAGAATTGCACCGTCAATAGTTTTACCTATATCTCTTGACAAGTAAAGTCCAAACTCTGATAATATGCGATTATCGTATTCAGTCTTAATTACTTGTTGAGGTATATCAGCTACAGTGACAGGAACAACCACGCCTCTATCTGGTCCGGCTATTTGATCAGTGATACTTAATCGCAGTGTATCAATTAATTGTGTATTGATAACACGAAATTCTATTGTAACATCGACCGTATTGTAATCAGGTGTGGCTGATACTTGAAGTCTCTGTACTGCAACCCTTGGCTCGTATCGTTCAATCGCTTCTGTGATAGCCGAAGATATTTCTTCGCCCGATTCTTCGTCAGCTAGACTAAACAATAGTGAATATAGGTCAGCACCGAATTGTGGTCTATAAGGCTTCTCGAAACGATTAGTTAATAGCAGAGTTTTAATAGCCTGCTTTACTGCACCCGCATCGGTCTTTTTAAAGATATCGCCATCCGTAGATGTCTTTTTCTCGAAGACTAGATCGAAGTCAGTATACAGTCGTTCGCTCGTAAGCCTAACACTAGTGTTAAGTTTACCGTCCTCTGTAGAGAAAATCTTAGCCATGCATTATCGCCCTTTTCTTTTATTTATAGTCTTTTCAAGAGAAGAAATCAAATATACTTTCTACTTCAGGAAGTATTTCGAGTAGTTCGTCTTTTGCTTGAAGCTCACCATTGTATGTCGTTTCAAGATCATATTTAAATGAAAGGTCGTATGTTGTTGGAACTTTTGGCATCTCTAATATAATCGAGCATGTGAGATCACCCGACGGATCGAACGTATCGTAGTCAAGTGTCAGTTTATCATAATTGCAATAGTCTTTTAAGTACACTGCTAGGTCAAACGACATTTGTGGGTCTGACTTACCTTTCTTGTCGACAAGCTGATACGCTACGGCTCTACCGGTTCTTCTTAAATCATTGATACTGCCAGCGGTGGGTCTCTCACCGATATAAGTTGGAATACGAGCTATCCATCCGTCCGGACCTTTACCAAACGATCCTTTATTTTCACTCGCTAGTTTCTTAGCTTGCGCTTCACTCCCGACAGCGCGTTCTTCTACTGTGAACTTTGGATTAGGTTCGTATATTCCTTCGCTCACAACTAAGCGATGCCTAGAGAAAAACGAGTTTGCTATTACTGACTGGATGACTTGAGTGTGTAGGACTAGATTACGAGCGATCTGTCTTTTATCAGGTGCACCAAAGAAGTCTTCCGCATATAGCGTATCAAGTTGTGTACGCGATCCTTTAGCACCTAAGAACTTCGCAAGAGATATGCCAGGACCTAGTTTAGTCGTAGACGTTATATCATCTTCGAAGTCAGGATTATATTGTGGATTAACCAGTAGTATCATTTTGTGTTCACCTTAAATCTTTTGCTTCTCGTGTCAGCGGGATTGTTTCCTAATGTAGTAGTTCCGAAATGAATTGTTCCTTTCTTATTTGCTGATCTACCAATGTTTCTAGGAATGTTCTTTTTAAAATCTCTGTTAAGTTTATTTTCACTTACAAGAAAGCTCGTAAATGCATTATTGTTAAAATGCGCTGTATCTCTTAGCTTCGATCTTATCTCATGAATCGAAGGATCTTCATTAAACAATTCTTTGTAGTCATCCGACTTACTTATCTTTTCTTTAAGTAAAGGGTCGACCTCAACATTTCTGATTCCGTAGTTGCTTGTCGATAACTGCATCTCTACTATAGCGGGGTTTGGTAAAGGTGCTGTGGGTGCTAAAGGAAGATATGTCATAATTCCGGGTATTGGATTAGGGGATGAAATTGTAGTTGGCTTTTCTTTAGCGGCTACTAACGCCTTAGCCGCACCACTTGCATATTCTGCGATAGATGATTTAATAGCATAATCTGCATGATTCGCTTCTGTAGCTTTACCGACCAATGTTCCGTAGAATGTCGCGAGATTAGTTAGACCTCCTGGCATACCACCATACGTCTTGCCGTAATAGTCAATTGTTGAACCACCTATTGTTCCTTTATGACCGATAACGCTAATATGTCTTGCGCTAATACCTGCCACGCTCGACGCGACGACCCACTCGTTGACAGCAGTTTGTGTAATATTGTTAGACGATAACATCTCAATATCACCTTCAACATAATTTTTCTGATCACCTTTAACTAATACATTAGTAGAGCCTAATAGTGTTTCGGTGTTCATACCTACCACTTGCGCTCCTCTCGAACCTCGTATCGTATAGTTCTGATCTTTACCGACAGTTTTGTTGTGCCGACCTTTTATACTTTCTTTGGTGTCACCGGCGACAGTGACTTTATAATCGCCACCCACGTCGACATTATAATCACCACTAACACGTAAATTAAGACTACCTTTATAAACAAGATCACCATCCCCTTCAATAATTGCGGTATGATCACCGCCTGTCACTTCAATTCTTTTATTTTTAGACACGACAACTACTGTGCCGTCAGCCCTCATTTCTACACCAGCGCCTGTTCTGTGCTTTAATAATATTCTTTCACCCCCGGGCGTATCGTCATACTCGATAACATGACCCGAAGGAGTTTCGTTAGTATCGTTGTGAGGATACATCGAAGGCTCTTGGCTAGGCATATCAATCGATACACCTAGATCACCACCACCAATATCAAGATTATTAACTTTCTCGCCTTTAGCGGCTTTGTTTACACTTGAGCTAAAGAAATATTCTCGCTTAGGAAATTCGCCTGACGGATCACTGAATCCATCCTTTGGCACACCGACGGTATCTTCTTGACCAACACCTAGATTTTTTTCTCGTGCGTCTAAATTATCTACTTTATTCGTCATTTGTTAATAACTCTTTAGCTGTAAAGGGTTGTTGCTTGAGCGGAGTCTTGAACTCACTCTTTAATCCAAAGTTCGATTGTGCGTAGGATATAACATCAAAGCCTGGATCTAATTCATCATCATCTATATCGATATGACCTACAATTTGAATACCAGGAATAGCATTATATATTGCTCGACAGACATGATCGAATGTGTTAAACTGACTACGGGTCAACGACTGTGCGGACAAGAAGTTTTCACTATTGGGTGTACCGCTCGGTACGTTAATTCCACCAACAAACGCTATCGATAAACTACGGAGATCGTGAAAGTTCTTTGGTGAGTGTTGACCTTGTATATTAATGGGTCGACCTCTCTGAAGAGAACCATCGCGGCGAATAATGTAGTGATAGCCAATTCCATCTAACCCAGCGACTAAATGATATTTATTGACTTCTTCAGAACCTATATTCTTATCTGTATGGGTCTCTGTCCAATGCACAACAACTTCAGTAACTTCTCGCTGTATATTCTTGATTTCAGCCCGCAATTCTTCGAGCGAAGATATGTACGGAAAGACTGGATCGCCTGCGCCTTTATTCCAATTCTTTTGATATGAACCAATAACATAAGGCTCCGCAAAGACTATATCAGATAATACGGGTCTTGTTGCCGCATGGATTGTCGTATCGATTGTCTGTAAGAATGATTTAACAACATCATACTCTTTACCAGTTTGATCATGTAGGAGTTTAACTGCTTGCGAAAAATCAGCGACATCTCCTTGCGATAAATTGATTACTTCGTTGATAACAACATCAGACAGCGTGAAGGGTGAATTGAATGCTGTGAAACGACTCCTAATGTCGCTGAGAGAGTCTTGACTAATACCTTGTATAATTCCTCTCTTAGAATCTTTAGCCACTCTTCTTTTAACAACACTTCTATACTCGTCGCCACTCTTTGAGAAATTAGCTCTATAGTAATTCGCGCCATTATCAAGATCAGACTTTACGGACGTGCCGTCTTTGCCACCTGATAGATTAGTTAGATCAGAAACTTGTCCTGCGGAATTAGCTGAGATGTCTTGGCTCTTAGTCACTGCACCTTTAAGGTCGACAATAGAATTATCAAGATCAGTCATAGACAGATTGAATGCGCTATCGTTATTTTTAGCGACACCCGTAATAGATGTTACTGAAGTGACAATGCCGTCAGAATCCCAAGTCGAAGGAATATTCGTTATTGTCTTATTAAGTGTATTAAGAACATTACCGCTATTATCTTTGATGTTAGCCAGACTGCCCGTTGTGGCATTTTCTAGATCGATCTTGACTGAGTTGATAGCATTTTCTGTGAGCGAAGCGATAGCTTCAGCCCCATCGAATGCGCCTAATTTACCAGTAATGGATTTTGTTGCGCTGATTAGTCCAGCGGGGCTTGCATCAGCAACTACTTTCTGAAGACTGCCTGGTCCCACTCCTAGTCCTGTGATCAACTGAAGTATCGCTGATACCGTAGCACTCGCACCACCGGACGCTTCGAGCGATGATGATAGTGGGTATACCATACCGTTAGAATCTGGATCAGTAAATACAACTTTAACAGAAGATCCGCTTGAACCTAAAAAGCCTGATATTGCTGTATTGACTGCATCGGTACCCATACCCTTGAGACTTTGAAGTCCATCGTCGAGTAATCCTTCTGTAGATACAGTGTTTACTTTATCGCTATATTCGTCTATTTTAGAGGTGATGGATTGAATGCCACCTTCTACTTGACCTGCGATAGAACCCGCTATTGTTTCAGCAGTATTCTTTTGGCTTTCAATCGCTCTTTTAGAGTTTTCGATAATAGGAGTTTCGTCGATTGATTTAAAACTTGCTTCGACTTCACTCTTTAATACGTCATTGCTCATTATGATAAGACCTCTTCGTAGGCTTGTTGAGCCAACTTGTAGCTTTCATTCGTGTTCTTGAGATAGTATCTATTGACAACTTCACTCGCATCCTTGACATTAGTGGTTGCTATTAAACGACTATTGACTTGATTGAAATCGTTCCTCAATTCATACAACACGAACTGCAACTGAATAGAGAATAATTTCCAGTCAGCGTTGGGTGAGAATTGAGAAGCAAAATTCAATAGATTAGTATATCGACTACCAAGCGTAGCTACTTTTCTCCAGTTAGCAATGCCAAGTTTAGGAGTAGTTAGTGAATCATACCACTGCTCGTCGTATAAAATGAATCGCGATTCAGCCTGAAGCGCACCTGTAATAGCTGAGGCTTGAATTAAATCATATCCATTATCAATAAAGAACTTCATCGATTGTTGTCTACGTAATCCAACAGAGGCGTTTCGTACACCATCATCTTTGAATTTTTGAGTAGTAACATTCTGTAATCTGCGTTTTGTATAGTCCGTTGCACTCTCGTTTGAAGTACGTCGATCAGTCTGTACAGAAGAAGGTAATTCTATTCTAGGTAATGTTCCTAGTACTAAGGGCAATTGCGAAGATACTCCGTCCATGAACATACCAAAGACGAACGAGCCTTGTACTATCTGAGGAATACGACCAATACCTGAAGAACCACCTTCAGTAGTTGGCAATAGAACTTGAGCCCAAGGTAAATCCCTCTCCGGAATATCAGCGGTACTTGCGCTATGAACTCCGTTGATTCGAACTTTTACGCGCCCCTCTAGTCCTGCAGGTGGGTGTGCATTAATACATGTGCCTAAGAACCAACGAAGGTCATCACCGTAAAATTCTTTTTGAATAGGAGTTAGAATATTCATAGTGTGAAGTTATCCGGTAGGTCACCTAGTTTAGACAGTCTTAATTGTGCTACATGACTCTCGCTTGACATTTTATTATTTATCGCAACAATAAAATAATCACCAGACTTGCTCATGTCTACCTGTTCGCTTAAATCCTTCTCGTCTCCGTTAGCATCAGATTTTAAGAATAACACGCGGAGTTTATTACCGACAGTAACTTCACCTCGAATAAGCATACTTCCATCTATGCCAATATCAATCATATTCTTTTTCATTATAGCACGAATGATTTTATTTTTAACCTTTAATCTCGATTCGATTATATTATTTTTATCGTCAAGAAGAGTCGATTCGTCGTGATAACTGAGGAATTGGTTGTAAGTTCCGCTCGAAGTCACTTGGTGAATATGTAAAGAGTTGTACGTATCTGACAGCTTGCCTCCAATCAGCAAAGCATCGTCATATATCGATTGAATTGTATCAGCAGAGATTAAGTCGTTCGTATAGAACTCGTCAATGATATCACGAATCGTTATGTGGTTGTCAACTGAGTTTCCTGTACCTGCATCGAGGTTTGAGTAGAAAGAGCCGATCGCACCATCTTCGTAAAGTTCTAGTGCGTTATCACCCCCGATCTCGTTTAACTCTAAAACTTCAAAATAAGGTCTAAGAGGATCGTCTGTTCCTTGAACAGCCTTCGAAAATCTAAGGGGCAGTTTATCATTGATTACATCAGCTTGCAATAGCTTGTCTAAGTTAGCCATCTTCAATTCGTCTTGATATAGACTTGAGTACAGATAGATGGGTGCACCAATTTTGCTCGTAGCCCGATTCTTCAGCCACTGAATTGCGCTCAAAGGGCTCATGAAAGGTATAATGACTTTTCTAACGCCCTGTACGCTACCTTCGAAATCTTCTTTATCTACAGTCTTTCCTAGATCACGTTCACAAATACTAGTGATCATATCTTCGAGTGTTGAGGTGTAAGACCTACTAAACTGCTTTACCGCGTCAACGAACACTTGCTCCTCTACTAGATCAATCGCTAACATTTCGCTTCGATCATTGAGCTTCTTTGTCTGTGTAATATTTGATATGTAAAAATACTTGACAATCGAAGGTTCTTCGAGACCCGATGGATCACCAATAACAATTCGAAACTTCTCTGTGCCTTGAATTCCTAGCGCATCTTTTAAACCCATATCATCGATAAGCACTATCTTAGCATCGACAAAAGGTTTACCAATATGCTCGAAGAATTGTAATTCAAGAACATTACTTTTTACATCAACAACACTTTCGTCATCATATGTGGACGTAGATATTATCGAGGCTTCTAGTATACTAAATTGTGATTGAGTCGAAGGCATTAATTATCTCGCAGTAAGGCGTTTATGTTCACCGACAATCTTATCAATGAATTGGTTCTTGATCACGCGTATTCTTTTTGTCTTGTCATTCTCTGCAATCAACCAATCGATGTTCGATACCGCAGTTATCGTTCCATCGAAGAATAGATAGTCAACAACTTCACCAACAGAATCCGTGAAATGGTGTGTTCCTTCATATTCATACTTTGTACTTACCGAAAGCATTTCATTCAAAGAGATAGCGGAGTCGACAGTAGGAATCGTGTCTTGATAAACGATAGGATAATTGACTGCGATTGTTGCGCTATCAGCCGTTCCGTATGTTATAGTAGTAGGAGCTAAATAAGCGGCTTGACCTGCTACAGAATCACCCGTAGCGAACGTAGTACTTCTCGCACTATCTTTGACATTACCAATAGTCACTTCAGCATTTTGTATATTGAGGTCGAGTACTTCACCGTAGAAATTACCAATAGTAACAGTCTGCCCGACAGGAAATGCGATAGCGATATGTTTTGCTAACACATCAACTCTTGCTGTAGCACTATCTGCATATCCAAGTTCAGCAGAGTCGCCTACGATGGCTGTTGGTATAGAAATACCTAGTTGACAAACATAATTTGGATACGCTTTCTTGATCGCATAGTCACTGACATCTTGAAGAGTCATGGGCCAGCCAGACTCGCGAAGTCGGGGGTTCATCGAAAAGAATGTCCACTCATACTCGCTGGTGCCATATAGCTTATGTGCTAGGGTATCCGGTCTATCAAAATCTAGTATCTCATATTCAATATATGTACTTGCATCATCGCCAACCCTATCGACTAGATCGACGTATTGGGCTAACTTTTGAAAGTAAACAGGATCTTCCGCATCACCGAACTTATAGAGTTGTCTCGGAAAGTTTTCGAAATAATTTGACATTAGTATCCTCTGTCCCTTATCATGTTTTTATCGAGTGCTGATATCTCTTGGAAGTTAATCGTTAAATCACATTCTACAAACGATCCGTCTGTATGTAGACCGTTACCCGTTGAGTTATATGATGTTTGCACATCTTTAAGATAGCACCGCTGAATTTTTGAAGCGGGATTACCACCTGTTTGATTCTTCACCTGAAGTTCAAATACATTAGGAAACTTGTATGCAATAGGTATGTTCTCGTCACCTACTGTGATCTTTTCAGGATACAACTCTTGCCTAAAGAACTTTATGATCTGCTTTATCTCAAACGCTTCTCGTTCGCTATTTGCTATCATCTTAAATGTGAAAGAGAATTGTCGAAGCTGAACTTCTTTGAATAATGTTCTGTGATTAGGTGCGGAGGATATACGTGTCGAACTTCGAACAGCATCACCTAATCCTTCGGTCGCTCCAGATCCTATGACAGCACCACCTAATGCGCTTCCTGCTAACTTACCGACTATAGCACCAATACCAGCACCCGAAGCTTTTGCTACAGCTTGCGCGGCTAAGGCAGCCGCAGTAGTTGTGAATGTTCCGTCACCGTTAGTAGCTCCGGCGAATGGATTTCTACCACCACCTATCGCTTCGAGACCAGCTCCTAATGCTCCAAGAGGTGGTGAATCGTATGTAACATTGTCAGAAAAGCGTAAGTCTCTTTGGAGGGGCATCACCACTTTACCTACTGGTTCACCTCGCGAAGTATTCTCATAAGACGTAGTTGATCGATTCTTTTTACCTGCATTAGCTTTCTGTTCTGCAAGGACCAACGCGCTTTCGGTTGCTCTTGCATCTATTTCAGCCTCACTAATGTCTGTATCAGTACCTGATAAGAATTTCGTGGCTCTATCGAATGCTGATCCTAGAGATGCACCAAGGTCAAGTTTACCATCAATCTTGTATGCAGTAAATGTAATTGTTCCGGGGTAGCCTTTACCCGACATAGGCATAGACAGAGGATATCTGAATTCACGAGTTTTAGCATTAAGAGCCGAGACTTCAGAACGAGTCGATTCAGTACCATCAAGTCCCTCCATCTTTTTGTCAAAAATAACATTGGTCGCGTCTTGACTTATAGACTGTGCTGTGTTACGCGCATCCTGCTCCGCTTTCTTAATTTGACTAGGATTCATATTTTTAAACCTTACTAAATATAGTTTCTAATAATCTTTATTTATAAGGGAACTAGTGGCTTATTCTGGCAGATATAAAGTTAAAAACCCATCCAAGTATAAGGGTGACTATTCTAAAGTGGTGTATCGATCAATGTGGGAGAAATACGCCTTTACATGGTGCGACGATGACCCTAATGTTATAGGATGGTCAAGCGAAGAGGTTGTGATACCCTATTACTATGACATCGATAAACGATATCATCGATACTTCATGGACTTGAAAGTGACATATGCTGATCGTCGAACTGTTCTTATTGAGATCAAGCCGAAGAAAGAGACGATGCCACCAAAAGGTGATAAGCGCACCCGACGATATTTAAACGAGGGATTGACGTATGTTAAAAACCAGAATAAATGGAAAGCCGCCTCTAACTTCGCAAAAGATAACGGTTGGTCGTTTGAAATATGGACAGAGGTTGAGTTGACTGCGAAAGGAATAATGCCTAAGCCACTGAAGAAACTAAAACCACTAAAGAAATTAAAATCCACTAAGAAAAAGACTAAATAAACGTATGAGTGAAATCTTTAAAAAAGTAGAACAAGAAGCGTTTCGTGCGGGCATAACGCCACGTAGTAAAGAGGCGACTGCATGGTTTAGAAAGAAAGTGCAAAAAATGCGAGGCATTAATCGTCGCGCTCTTATGCGAGAACAAGAGCTAGAGTTACGCAGTACGCGTGGCGCTCGTAGTAGCAAAGGCATTGGTGATATGTACATGTACTTCTACGATGCCAAGCACCGAGATACGCTTCCGTACTGGGACGCATTTCCTTTAGTGATCATTGTTGGTCCTGCAAAGGGTGGGTTTCTAGGGCTGAATCTTCACTACTTGCCTATACCACTTCGTGCCAAGTTACTGGACGAACTAATGAAAGTTACAAACAATAAAGCGTGGGATGAAACTACTAAGTTTCAAGCCTCATACAAATTTCTTACTGCTAGTTCAAAGTTTAAATGGTTCAAGCCGTGTTTAAAGCATTACCTGACTTCTCAAATTGAAGGGCAGATGGCATACGTACCACCACCAGAATGGGAAATAGCGACATTTTTACCGACGCAACAATTTCAGGGTAATAAAGGTGCTGTTTATAAAGATTCAAGGAGCATGATCTAATGTTTAGACCAAGTAGCATAGATGAATTTAAAAGTCTTGTAGGTTCAAAACGTGGAGCCGCAAAGACGAATTTATATCATGTTCAATTGCCTGCGATTCAAGGAGCTGATTCTCCTAGGAACATGTCGTTTCTCTGTACGAGTGTGACATTACCTTCGAGGCAAATTCTTACTGCGGCTCGTGATATGGGTGTTGATCAACAACAAGTCGCGTACGGGTTTCAGAATCCTGAAGTCTCTATGACCTTTCGTGTAATGAATGATCAGAGTACCCGACGATATTTCGAAGGTTGGATGGATAGCATTATCGTCCGTACTGACGATCTAGAAGGTAGGTATGTTTCTGAGTATGCCGACAACTACTGCTTTCCTTTACACATCTATCAATTAGAGAAAGGATTCAGCATACCTATTCTCAACAAGAGTAAAGACGTAAGATTAGGACCAATCAATATAAATCTCGACTTAGATATTGACGCAGGTACTTCGGGCTTTGCTAACTACCATTGGCTATTAGATCGTGCATATCCTAAGTCTGTATCATACGAAACATTTTCGGACGGTGCTTCTAATGAGATAAGTCAATTCACTGTAGAGTTTACATACAAGTCTTGGCAGGGCGAAGTACTCCAGAACAAAGATAAGGGTAAGGTAGGAATTACAGCTACTGGAGCGGCTACTACGGGCATATTAAATAAGTTAACAAACTCACTATATAATTCAATATAACAACTGAGAATAAATCATGGCATTACCACAGTTAAATAGTGTTCCAAAATATACACTAACTATACCATCTACAGGCAAGAAAGTCAAGTACAGACCTTACTTAGTTAAAGAAGAAAAGATATTGTTAATGGCATCAGAACAGCAAGACCCTGGACAAATAATGTCTGCGGTTGTAGATACCGTTATTGCTTGTATCGACGGTAATATAAAGAACGATGATCTCAAAACATTTGACATCGAATATATGTTCTTGCAAATTCGATCTAAGTCTGTAGGAGATAAGATAGACGTAAAACTAGATTGTTCTGAGTGTAAGACTCCTAACAAGAATAGTATTGACATTAGCTCGATTAAATGCGAGAAGACCGCTTCGTCATCGATCATAGAACTTACTGACGATATTAGCGTGGAGATGGATTACCCTAATTACACGATGCTTGACTTCGACGGTGATAGTAGAACGCAAGGATTCAGTGTACTAGGTAAATGTATTAAGACAATAATAACAGATAATGGCGAAAATAGAATAAACGCTAGTGAGGAGAGCGAAGAGAGTATGGGAGAATTCATTGACTCAATGACTCAAAGCCAGTTCTCAAAGCTATCCGATTATCTTGAGAATATGCCAGCAGTTAAGCATACTATAGAGTTTGAGTGTTCGGATTGCGGGCATGCAAATAAATTAAAACTTGAGGGCATGCAGTCGTTTTTTTAGTATGCCTCTCTCATGAGTCCCTTACAAATTATTTTAAATCGAACTTTATGCTACTTAGGTATCATAAATACTCTTTAACAGAGTTAGATGAAATGATGCCATGGGAGAGAGAGGTACATATGATCATGTTAATGCAAGCTCTAGAAGAAGAAGAAGCCCAACGAAAGGAGCAAGAAAACAGTGGCTAAGAAAGCTAAAGGTAAGACTCTAAATGATGTTGTCATGGAGCAACGTGCGAATAATGACGTTCTCACTAGGCTTGATCGCAACATCGACAACTTTATCACTCTCTGGGCTAGTAACAAGATGGACGAGGCTGAGAATATGCGTGAGCGTATTTCTGGTAAAGATGATTCGAGCGTCCAACCTGAAGTGCCTACTGTTAAGAATACCGAAGGTCTAAACTTTGGATTCGCGGCTTTAGTAGCAGGAATAGCAGGCTCCATAGCAGGCTTCACTTTGGGGCTAGGCGACACCTTGAATGCTATTCTGAAGAAGATGAATTTCGATGTCGGAGCTAGACTAACAAAATGGTCAAATAGCTTTAAAGCTATCTTTAGCACAAACGGAAAGGTGGGAGCAATACTCACAAAGATTGGATCGTCCTTCAAACCTATGACAGACTTCTTCGGTAGATTGAATTCATTTATAGGCACAAAGGGCGTTATAGGTAAAACATTCGCAAAGATTACAAGCTTCTTTGAGCCTGTTACGAGATTCATATCAAAGTTCGGAGCTTCGTTCTCTAAGGTATTTGGTTTCTTCAGAATTATTGGTAGAGCATTCTTGCCTATCACATTAGCAATAGAAACCGGAATGGCAATATTCGAAGAGTTGACTAGTCTAGGTGATGGCTCTGATCTGTTCGCTAAGTTTACAGCCGTTGCGAAAGGTGTTCTTAAAGGAATCGGTAGCCTAGTTACCCTACCCCTTGATCTACTCAAAGATGGAATCTCTTGGTTGTCTAGTAAACTAGGCTTTGATAATTTCTCTAAACTACTCGACGGGTTTTCAATGGCAGACAGCTTCGGTAGTATTGTCGACACTATCTTGAATTTCGTCGAAGGTGTAGGTAGAGGTGCGACAGCCGCAATTAAAGCTATCTTCACTAAAGGCGATTCTCCGATAGAAGCATTCATGCGCGAATTCGATAATGGATTCAACGACAACTCTGGTAAGGGTGAAAAGCCACCCATACCTCAGCCCACCTTTTCTGCCAGTACTATGGCTGATATAGCTTCGATTACTGGCGTAAACGAAAGTGAGAAGTATGGTGATCTTTCTAGATGGAAAGCTGAACAACGTACAGACGCGCAAGAGCGCGTTGAGTTTGTAACAAAAACTGTTACTGCGGAAATGATAAAAGGTGACGAGTCTCGACAGAGTGTTAGCGAAGAGATCGGGAGACAGACATCCAGTGCGTCTGGTGACGCTAATGTGACCATTGTACAGACAACCCAAGTATCAGCACCGACTACTACACAAAACAATGTTTCTAATACTAGTAGCCCGTTTGTTATGACTAGTCCTACAACAAACAACGGAACACGATCAAACGCTTACTCTTGGTAAATTAAAAATTTAGTGGAACGATTACTAGCGGCCAAGCCATTCATAATCGTGTGACGCTTTACCATAACGGCTAGTCTATTGATAGCTCGTCTCCTACGAGTAATTATCTCGCTTCTCGTCGTGGGGAGCCCACTAGAGATCAATTACATCTCTCGTACATTACATCTCTCGTTTTTTTATTTCTTTCCGTTCTATTGATCGGGCTGTTCTGTTTTGTATCTTTTCTGATATGACTATCTCACGTTCAAGCTCCCACCATTCGTTATCATAGTCACCCGCATATTGGCGAAGCTTTGCGTCCATCTTCTTTGCCGCGGTGTAAGCTTCTTGAAGAATTCTACAAGCTTCTTCCATGCCATCAACCTCATACACTATATCGTATAACTCACGATGCATTTCACATATGGTTCTTAGTTCATTTCCGCTATGCGTTTTATCTTCGATGTGTTTAGCCATTCAAATATAGCCCTCTGTCATCTCTTCACTTATTAAGGTTCTATTGAGAACATGCTTTTTTGCTCGATCTTCTTTTGATTCCGTGATGATGTATTCTACACCAACATGCTCTTCTATTATCATCGAAGCGAGTGAAGATCCTTCTACTATAAAATCACCGAGCGTTCTACCGTACTTTCCTGAAAACGAATATGATTTCAAAACAACATACCCATGTGTTTCTTCTTGCGAAAGTAGCATATGTTCCACATAGTCTTTGGCTATATTACCGTACATCTTTTCTATGTCATCTCGTGTACGAACTTCCGGAGTATCTACACCACGCAATCTTATGGTCTGATTCCTCATTTCGATACCGAAACCTAAGTCGATATCTACAACCACTGTATCTCCGTCAATGACTCTCACTACTTTACATCTATATTCAAACATTTATTGCATCCTCTGTCAATATGTATATATTATATCATACCTAGGTACGTTACAAGAGTAAAGGGTCAACACGACTGCGGCAAGAATCCAAAAGATAAAGCCTGGTTTAAGCCACCATTTTGTTTGTTCACTAGCACTCCCTTTCCATCCCCACCATCCGGTTAGTCTTAGTGCTACATACGCGATATGGTTCAATACAACAAAACCGTTGACCGAAGTAGCGATTTCACGAAACCAAATATCTGATTCCTTTCGCGAAATAGCGTCTACATAGAAAAACTCACTACCCGGCGCGGGTGGATAGTATCCTGTTCGATAGCAATAATCGTGAACGATTCCTGGAATCAAAAGAAGACCAGTCGGAGATAAGAATGCGCCAAGAAATCTAGGTATAGAGGCGCAGTCTGTACGAAATCCTTTTGGTATAATAAAATCTGTGCCATATCTTCTTAATGAAAAATTAAAATCTTCACCTAGCTCAAAGGTCCTTCGAGTGAATAGCCAAGTTCTCATTGCACTCCAGAATCCCATATCTTTAGTTATGATAGGGACTGGTATTAATACGGGCATGTTCTGGTATTCGAATCGCTTCTGCATCTCTATCGACCAATGTTCCTTAGGATTATAAAGATATAGAATGAAACTTAATAATATAATTCCTAGAAAGAAATATTCTAAAATCGATGGTGAATAAAGTTGGAGAATTGTTGAGTAATCCATAATATAAGTCCTTCAAATTAAAAAAGGGGTTGACGAATGCCAACCCCGATTAGTTTAGTCTTCAGCCGCTAGAGAACTGAAGTATGCCATAGTATCATCATCATCAGAGGCTGCGGATGATGGAACTGCGGCATCAGCGGCTGGGATGCTGGGTTGAGGTGCGCTTGCAGGAGCAGGAGCAGGAGATTGAGCATCAAGTGATGCAGAATGAGCCAGAGTTTGAGGACTAGATTGACCCAATACAAGAGCTAGACGAGCAGATAATTCTGCGTAAGTTTTGTAATTAGCAGGATCTGTGTACTCATGTAAATCATATGTCTTGGCATACAATGCTTCAAGCTTCTCGTCATCACCACCTAATAAGGCTGATTGACTGGCGAACTCTGACTTATCATAGTTGCGATAACCCTCCCAATTTCTGATTTTCAATTTGAAGTCTGCGCCTTCCCACATATCATATGGGTTAAGTGGAGCTTCATCTTGAAACTGAGGTTGCATAACATCCATGATCTTATCATGAATCTTCTTACCGAAAGTATAGAGCATTACTTTACCTTCATTAGAAGGATTGCTCGGATCACTTACGACCAATACATTCGATACATAATGAAGCCTACGCTTACGATCACGCACGATAGCTTTATCATCTTCGTTGCCCGAATTCCAGAGCGCACTATTTGCTTCTGATATTGGACATGGTTGCCCGATACTAGTCAATGATCGTTCGATCATCCATTGACCGGTAGGTCCTTTAAAGCCATGGTCCCAATATCTAGCCCATGGAGTCTCATTACCTTCTGGTGCAGGCAAGAAACGGAGAACGGCATAGCCATTACCAGCTTTATCGACCGTCGCTTTCCATTGACGATCATCGTCATAGTTTTTCTTTTCAGTGTTTGTGGCGCCCGCAGATACGAGGTCTGCGATTGAATTGCGGTTACGTTTTAAATTTGCAAAAGACATATTTCTTGTTCCTATTATTAACAGTGTATTTCAGTTTATGGTACTTCGAGTATTGTAACATAATGATCAACCAAAGTCAATCATTTTATTACGCATTAGTATATAGCTAAATTGGTAAAGTGTTTTGGCGAGGAAGATAGTTTAGGCTCATTGCTTCAGCTTCTATCTTATTCTTTATAACAGGAGATATGTACTTCTTAACATCTTCGATCTCCATCTTGTGTTGTTCACATATAGCGCAGACTGCATCCATGTAGGGCATTCGCTTTTCACGCACCCAGTCTTCGACCATCTTAGTGAACCTACTCTTCGTCATCATCATTCCATCAAGCTTCATTCGGATACTCCATTTCTCGTGTCCATACAGCCCCAACATCAGGATAGTGGACACCTATCGTTCTATTCATAGTACCGTCTGGGCGATATGAGGGAGCTATGCAAACAGATACTTGCTTATACTCTCGCTTCTCACCGTAATGCGAATCTAGCCACACGCCTGTTCGCATATAAGCAGATAGATTATACAGATAGGTCGTTGCTGTTTGGTATTGCATTCTTAACTTCGCATCAGACGATTCTTCGTAATGCTTACTCGCTTTGAGGTATTGCTTAATCGAAACAATCCACTCTTTCACTTTGGGCAGATATAGCGCATGATCTTCATCTTTATCAGATACGGTGGGGTGAATCAATGGATCGCCCGTGACCTTATCTTTAAGTGCCTGCGCATTTTTCAGTAACGGCATTAGTATCTTATATAAAGACGTTCGAACTGCAACCGGCATGTAGCCCAGACGTATCGCTTTCCAACCATGCTTTGCGCAAGCTACTAAGAACGTATCTGGTATTAAAAGCACCTCGTCATTTACACCCCAACCGCTTTCTTTTCTAAGCCACTTCTTCATAGAGTGAAGATATTCTTTATCAGTCACTTCACAATGCACGAACATATCACAATCTAACCAAGCTTGCATACGCTGATCTTCGGTCGTAGCCTTTTCAAGTTTACTCCAATTAGGTTGAGGTATCAACGTCTTCTTGGGTTTAGGCACAAACTTGGCACGTTTAACTCTTTTAGCAGTTACTTTTTTAGCCATCAATCGTATCCTCTTCGATATGTTTCATTATCTGTATCCGTATCCTCGCGATGTGGTACTGGCGATTCATCGGGTTTCTTCCATATGTTTCCATAATTATCACGATAGTTCTTACTGCTTTTCTTACTCTGGATACTATCTCCAGTTACGTCATTTTTTGTTGCCATTATTTCCACCAATAGGGTGTGTCGCGTTTTGTCCACACTGCAAAACTCTTCTTAGCTACTTGATAGTAGTTGCGATAAGATTTTATTGAATCGCCCGGAACGATACAATCAGGGAATTGACCCATAGCAGGAGGTGGATCTGTAAAGCCGGATACACCAGTTAAACCCTCGGGAGGGGATATCAAGTAATACTCTAGCTTAGTGAATGAAAGGTGAGACTTGCCATATCTGTGTTCAAACTCATGATGTAATGCTGTCCACATATCGTACAACCACGTATAATTCTGTGCTGATTCTCGGAGCCACACCGCAGATGGATGATTCATGTGAGTAGCCTTATATAGAGTATGTTGCATAGCGGCGTCTGGGTGGAAGAACCTTGCGATTCTGCGACCGTTTGTAGTTCTTCCCTCCCAGTGTTCACCATCAATAATTCTATGAGCCGTCGACATAAGTTGCGCGTATTCTACAAGCATCTTTACCACGTGCTTGTCGTTATGCATTTCAGCACATACTACTGGGTCTTTATCTAAGTAGAACACGTTCATCTTATTTCACCTTTTGTTTAGTTTTTAGAATAGCATATATTTCGCCAAGAACTTCACGCTCTTTGTGATCTAAAGTATTGTACAGTTTCTTAGACCTTTTGTCAACCTTTCCTACTTTACGGAAGAGCTTGGCTTTTTTGCTATTCACACTCGTTGTATCAATGAGGTCGCTTCTCTGTAGGAATTTGCGAAATCATCATTAGTGGCTGTAAGAAAAACATAGTCTTTAAACCGTACCATCTTCGCATCAGCCATACCAGTCATACATAGACCTCTCGCAAATCCTACACCTTCTTCAGTTGCGATTAACATTCGAGGATTTTCAACGACGATCTCGCCATCTTTGCCTTCACCTTCAAAAACGCCAACATACTCACCAGAAACTGTTACGACCGATACCACTTCTCCTATTAAATTACTTAGGCCCGTCAATGTTCCTATACCCATTTCTTTATTCCTTATCTTCAATTGAATTAATTACACTAGGAAAGTGCTGTCCTATAATTTCCCAACAGGACTTAGCGATTTCCATATGTTCTTTCTGTGTACCGTTTGACATTCTAAGATCGCAATAGTGTACCCACGATCTTAGACTACCCGACATATATAGCGTAGTCTCGGTAAGACCTTCGGGTAACAATGACCTCGCTTGCTCTTTCGCGACACCTAGATCAAGAGCCCTATGATACTGCTCTTTTGCTAGTGTTCTAACTTTAGTCTGCGCGTCAAGCCATTCATGATGTACATGTTTATCATCCGTCTCTATAGAGTTTTGACGATTCGATTTATCTTGTAATCGTGTTTCTCTAACTACGTCTATATTCTCACTCACCGCATATCGTTGACTAAACTCTTGAAACGAGAAGGATCGATGACGTAAAATCTGGCGACTAATATCTCTAGTCGTTTTAATTTCCATTGTCATATGAACCATCTCTAGAGGCGACCAATGATTTTCTCTAATGAGATACGAGAGGAGCTTGCTTGCTGTCCCAGTGTTATTTTGATTAGCCGGATTACTTACTCGCGCAGTATACGCTACTAATTCTTCGGCTGTTCTGCATTCACTATACGCGCTCGGTTTACTTAGCGCAATTAAATTTACCACACACATCTCCAGTTAAGTTAAAATAAGATCGACGCACCACCTAGGAATTCACCAATTTACGAGATTGTCGATCAGGTTGTATTATAGCAGGTCTTCTACCATTTGTCAAGTGGAATTAAAAAAGCCTTCTCGAAAGAAGGCTGGTTGTGAGTGATCGTTTTATGGTGCAGTCTCTAGTATATCAAGGTCACAAGGGATGTCAAGATTTTTCGCTATTATATCCATTTTTTATCTCCAATGCAGTTTGAGAATGGTGTTCTGTTAGACGATTTGTTTTTGGCGTGATGGACTAGTGCATCGTTCAGTACCGATAGCTCATAAGAAACCATGTCGAAGCCGCACGAATTACACTCATGGTAAGGACTCGGCACCACTAACGGCTTTCCCTCATGCTGAAATTCGTAATCTTCTATTTTGAGCACCATCTCTCCATCAGGGCATTTTTTGCATTTATCCATCACTTTTCTCCTGCTGTTATCGCCAGCCAAAATCATCATCCATTATCATCGTTTCCACCTTTTCAGTTTTAGGTATACAGCAAATTGCCCCAGAGTAAATGCACTAAGAACAATAAGCTCTACCAACCCAAAATCAGGAAATGTAACACCAGCTAACACAAGCCCTAATAACAGTCCCAAAAATATTTTAGCTATTATTAATTTATTCATAGTAGCTTGCCGTACTGCCATCGCTAACATTAGTCTGGTTACAGTAATCAATGACTTGTTGCTCAATGCAGTCGTGCGCTTGTTGCTCAATGCAGTCGTGCGCTTCTTGCATTTCATCGTCAGATACAATCGCGGGGTGTTCTTTTTTGAGTCTGTCCCATTCATTTTTTATGCTGTTTTCCTTATTCATCACTTTCTCCTGACATATATCCATACTCTCCAAAATGTTTGCCATACCTTTCTCCAACTACCTTATCTCCAGAACCCCTACCTAAATTATTCACATCGTAATAACCCACATACACAAATCTCTCTCCTTGCCACTCTATATAAAGTGGAGAAAATTCTTTTGAAGGACAGCAGGGCATCGTTTCCATACAGTCTAATAGGTCTTTATTCATATGGCGTAATAGGTCTTTATCTAGTGGAAAATCGACTCTATTTTTACCGCACAAACTTTCGTAAGTAACAAATCTGAAACCATAGCTTATACGGACGTTAGCCCCGCATAACTTGCGTAGCGCATCATCATGTTTATACCCATTAGGGTTGTTAGGGCTATTAATCATTTCCACAATACACATTACCACTACAGATACGCATATCGTCCAGAAAATCAGTTCAATCAAATCAATTTCCATCACTTTCACTTTCTCCTAGTTGTTGATTAACAATACCTTGCCTTTATAAGTTCCATGTTTAAATTGTCAGCTATAAAAACACCCTCGCCAGTTGTGTTGTTTTGTATCCAGATAAGAGCGTCCCTTTCACTCCCTTTCTGATGCAAGTACCTATACTCTTGTGCCGCATCCTCTAACTTCTTTGCCGCTTTTATAAGTTTTTTATCTTTCATCATTTTCTCCTTCAAGGAACGCTTTTAGCTTGCTACGTATAAGGCTTAAAGCCTGATGGTTTAACGAGTCATCATTGGCTATAACTAAAAAACCAAAATCTTGTACGTCTAAATGATTGCTTATAAATTCTTGCAAAGTTTCGTCATCTGTTATTTTCACCACTTTCTCCTAGTAGCTTGGTGGTGCTTTGGTAATACCACAAATGCACGAG
>MDSY01036301.1_pt1 | contig 102299 bp, 84 predicted proteins | sample 811131 | NCBI WGS metagenome assembly MDSY01 (sample SAMN05326643, study PRJNA326480) | marine metagenome | isolation source: seawater | place: Atlantic Ocean: South West | collected 2010 | reverse complement strand
CAAAATGATACTATACCGCGCGAAGGATGGGAAATGGCAGCTCTGGCTATTGGCTTAGGGGGAGCTGTAGGAGAACTTTGGGTCCAAGATGCTTTGTTATTAATTCTAGCTATAGGTTTATGTAGTGTCTCTGGTTATAGGCTATGGCAAAAAAATAACGGAGGACGTAAGCTTAAAGAATCTATTGAAGCAGATGAAAAAGCGATAGTTCTGGCCACACGTTTTGATTATACACTTCAAAATGCTTATAAAAGCTTAGGTAGTGCTTTCAAGACACTTATTGAACAGACTCCCAACCGTCGTCAAAGAAAAGAGTATGAATCAAGACTACAAGCCTTAAGACGTAGTGCTAGTAAAGCAAAAGAAAAAATGCAGAGAGAAAAATAATGATAATGAATTGATTTTAAAATTAACAATTAATTATGATAGTGTAAATTTGCATAAGATAGTTAACAAAGTTTTAAATAGTAAAATTAATAAGTTAGAGTCAAGGGTTATTTGTCTATTCCTTGATATAGTTATTAAAAGAAAAAGAGGAACAGTTTGTACAAACTGTTCCTCTTTTTCTTTGAGTAACTTCTATTTCTTTTAATAACTTTTATAACTTATAAATATAAGAAGTAAGAATGTCATTATAAAAGTTGAGGACCAACTATACATCATAATAAAGAGCGAACTCATAAGGATGAGGACGTAAACGCATGGGTTGAATCTCATTATCAAACTTATATTCAATCCAATTGGTAATAAAATCTTCTGTAAAGACGCCACTACTGGTTAAAAATTCATGATCCTTTTCTAAGTTTTCTAACGCTTGTTCAAGAGAAGGAGGAGTGGAAGGAATTTTATTTATCTGCTCAGGAGGTAAGTCATATATATCAACATCTAAAGACTGTCCTGGATCAATTTTATTTTTTACGCCATCAATTCCTGCACATAAAATAGCTGAAAATCCCAAATAAGGATTACATGTTGCGTCAGGACAACGAAATTCTAATCTTTTTGCTTTAGGATCAAGACCTGATACGGGAATACGAATAGAAGCAGAACGATTTCCTTGAGAATAGGCAAGATTTACAGGAGCTTCATATCCAGGAACAAGACGTTTATAAGAGTTAGTAGTAGGATTTGTTATGGCTAAAAGTGCAGGAGCATGTTTTAAAATACCACCGATATAGTGTAATGCAATTTCACTTAAATTTGCATAACCATCTCCCCAGAATAAAGGTTGTCCATCTTTCCATATCGAGTGATGAGCATGCATACCTGAACCATTATCATTAAACAAAGGTTTAGGCATAAATGTTGCTGTTTTACCATATTTCTTAGCTACATTTTTAATAACATATTTATAAGTCATTAAGTGATCTGCTGCTTCAATTAAAGGAGCAAAGCGAAATCCTAATTCGTTTTGTCCTCCTGTCGCAACTTCATGATGATGTTGTTCAACAGGAACACCGCACTTTGCCATGGTTAACAACATTTCTGTTCTCATGTCTTGCATAGTATCGGTTGGAGCAACAGGAAAATAAGCTTGTTTAAAACTTGGCTTATAACCTAAATTACCCCCTTCTTCTTTTTTCCCTGTATTCCAACGCCCTTCTACACTATCAATGTAGTAATAAGCTTTATTTTCAGTTTGATCAAAACGTATGTCATCAAAGACGAAGAATTCTGCCTCTGGTCCAAAATATGCAGTATCTCCAATGCCTGTGTCTTTTAGGTAATCTACCGCTCTTTGAGCAATCGTACGTGGATCTCTGTCATACCAGTCTCCAGTACGTGGTTCCTTGATTCCACACGTGAGACTTAGTGTTGGTTCTTTATAGAATGGATCGATCCAAGCTGTTTCAGGGTCGGGAACCATACACATATCAGACTCATTAATGGTTTTCCACCCTCTAATACTAGAACCGTCAAAAGGCACTCCATCAATGAAGGAATTTTCATTAATTTGATTATGATAAAAAGAACAATGTTGCCAAGTTCCAGGCATATCAATAAATTTAAGATCAATAATTTTAATATTTTGATCTTGCACCATTTTCAAGATTTCTTGAGCTGTTTGGGCCATGTAAAACTCCTTAGAATACTAAAATATATACAGTAACTTGATATGAGGCTTCGAACAACTGATAATACCGAAAGCTTTTTAAAGATTTTACGCAATCTAGTATTTGTCAGAGTTATTAAACTTATAAATAATATTAAATTGTGACAAAAATAAGAAGAAAAATCTTATTTTCATCTCATATGCCATGTCAATATCAATAAACTAAGAAAAAGTAATTCAATCTAATTAGATTAACGATATAGTACAATTTGATATAAGTTTATTGAACATCTTTTATTAATGCAGGTTTTATTCCAATTCAAATCCATTATTTGGTTAATTTCAAGTATATCTTTGAAACATTTCAAATATGATGTTAAACATTTCCTTACAAAAAAGCAATGGCAAAGTACGATTGTTTATTTATTAATATCCACAATGACTACTTTTATGCTTGCTTGGAACTGGAAATTAATTTGTGCAATCTTAATAGGTATCATTTTAATGATCTTTATACAGAAAGCTCAAAATAAAAGCTTTCAAAATATTGTATTAAATTGGTATAAATTTTTGAATAGCCCAAAGGGAAAACTTGCTTTAGCTGTTGTGAGCGGCTGTTTTGGAATAATGGGAAGCTACATAACTTTATCTGCATTACCTAATATTGGAAATTATTGGTTGGCAAGTGAACTAATTTTTCAAGACTTAGGAATTTTTATAATATTAATAATTCTTGTTCCGCAGTTATTTGATTTACTAGAAAAAAAGCAAAATATACAGTATAAGGAGTTAATATCCCAATTAAGTGAACTTAATCCTTTAAAGCGTTTAATTGCTGTTCAGGATGTATCTCAATTACTTGAAAAGAAACAATTAAATATAAACCAAGAAAAAGAAGTACTAGAATATTTCAAATTTATGTTGAATCAAGAACAAGAGATAGTAATTCGCCAAAATATTTTAAAAAATTTATTTTAAGGTATTTTTTGAAATTATTATTTTTTATTTGACCTATTATCTAAATTTGTTTAGCAAAATGGTTCAATTGCTTGAGATTAGTCAATGATAAGGTTTGTTGGATAGTATTTATCTCTATACAACCTTGATTTTGTAATTGTATTATGATGTTTTGACATTCTTCACGAGAGATGCCAGAAGCATCAGCTAAATCTTGGTTAGTAAATTGTAATATCTCTAATCCTTCTGATGTTAACTTGCCATAGGTTTCGGCAAATTTAATTAAAGCCTTAATTAATCTTATTTTTGGCTTTTGTTGGCGTAGTTGAAGACGGCGATATAAATAGCGATATCTTTTAACGCTTAGTTGTAGCATTTTGTGATGTACTTGAGGATCCTTAAATAGCATCTGTAAGAAGCGCTGAGCTGAAATACTTATTAAATGAACTTCAGACAAAGCGACGACATCTATACATTTAAGAGGTTCGTCAAGTATTTCCATTTCTCCCCAAAAATCACCTTTGCTGAGGATTTCTAAAGTTAGTTCTTGGCTAGAATCACGAGAACGTACTTTAACCCATCCAGAAATTATGAAGTAAATTGCCTTTCCACAATCATTCTCCTTGATAATTTCTTCATTTTGAGCATAGTGTTCTTCATCTGCTACGGATATTATCCACTCTATAGTTTCTGGACTTGCTACACTAAACAGAGGGAATAGCTCTACGATTACTTGAGTTTCCATTAAAGGTGCTTTAAGATGGCACTGAATAAAAGGTTAAAAGGTATTAATTGATTGATTTTATCTTTTTTCAATCTCCCATTCAATGATAAACCCCATAGATACTCTAAGTCTAGAGTTGTTAGAATGTATAGAGAAGAAAATCTAACAAAAATTAGCAAACATACAGTTTTTAAAGAAATATTAACTAGATTTATTTTTAATATAAATGATTTAAAAGTATTATCTAACTAATAATATTAGAAGAAAACTATGGGAATGATATATTTTTTCATCTTTTTATATATGTAGGTGCTAGAATATCAGCTACTCAAATTAAATAGAAATACACAGATACTCATGATGTTAGACCAATTCCGTAATTACTATCCTCAAGGAAGTTTAATTAGTGAGCTAATAACTATTGATCATGGAAAATATATTGTTAGAGCATTAGTACAAATTAATGGTGTCGTTTTAGGGACAGGCTTGGCTGCAGATAATATAATAGAAATAGCTGAAGATCGTGCTATAAATAGAGCTTTGAAAAGTATAGTAGAAGCTAGATCTTCTACTAAGCTGAATTCTACTAATTTAGACTCGAGACTTAGCAATACTGCTTCAATTTCTTCAGAAAAACTAATAACACCTTTAAACACAGATACAGAAAGAAGTAAACAGGATAATAAAGACTATCTTTCATTAGACTCTAAAGCTTTAGATATAGTAGAAGAAGATAATCAAGAATTTACTAGTTTTGAAGAGCCTGACGATAAGATAAATGAATTAGAACAAGATGAAAACTTTTCTCTTGTTTCCAGTGACAATAATACTCCTCTTGATTCTAAAGCAGATAATGAATCTCTCGATTTTTCGGAAATTATTGCTCGTTCGAATATAGAATTAAAACGAGTAAAATGGACAACAGAACAAGGTAGAGATTATTTGATCAAAACTTACGGCAAAAGATCCCGCCAAGTGCTTTCTGACAAGGAACTTTTAGATTTTCTTCATTATTTAGAAAACCTTCCAACGCCCATACAGTAGAATTAGCTTGTTTTTTTATTAGATAGAGGTGGATGATTCAACACCCCTATCTAATAAGTATTTAAGTTTAAGAAGTTGGAGAGTTAGTTGTTGAGGAATCACGACTAATAACTTGATCAATTAATCCGTAATTTTTAGCCTCTTCTGCAGACATAAAAAAGTCTCGTTCTGTGTCTTCAGCAATTTTGCTTAAGGGTTGTCCTGTATGGTCGGCAAGATGATTATTCAAAAGACTTTTAAGGTAAAGGATCTCTTTAGCTTGTATCTCAATATCTGTAGCTTGTCCTTGGGCACCACCTAAAGGTTGATGAATCATAATACGGGAGTTAGGTAAACTCATTCTTTTACCTTTAGCTCCTGCACTAAGGAGGAACGCTCCCATACTTGCTGCCAAACCTGTACAAACAGTACATACATCGGGTTGAATTTTATTCATTGTATCAAAAATCCCTAGTCCAGAAGATACGGAACCACCTGGAGAATTAATATACAAATAAATATCTCTTTCAGGATCTTCTGCTTCGAGAAATAATAGCTGAGCTACAATTAAATTGGAATTTTCATCTCTAACTTCTTGTCCCAGAAATACAATACGTTCTCGTAAAAGGCGAGAATAAATATCAAATGCGCGTTCGCCACGGCCAGAGGTTTCAATAACAGTAGGAATCATGGAGCTTTTTTTTTATGTTTGTTATGATCTTAGCGACTTTATCCACACAAAACCATAATAAATTATGATAATTGTTAAATTTAAAAATTTAAATCACTCAAAATAATACTAGTATCGATTATTCTTCAACTAATGTAAGCTATGGTCAGTAAAAAAGACTTATTAAATTATAAGTTATGAAACTTATCAACAATACCAGCTCATTAATAACTTATTCTAGCTCTAATATGTTAGCTATTTTATCAGTTTTTATCTAAAATATTTTTTGAAACGTTTTTATAGATTCTAATTGTTGATTTTTCTGTTGTAACTGTATAGCAACAGAATTACAGACCAAATCACATAACGAAAAAACTAATGGATTTGCGATCGCATAAAATACATTAACACCTTCTTGAGTTCTTGTAACGATACCAGCCTGCGATAACACTTTTAAATGTTTAGAGACATTAGCTTGCCCTAGTTCTGTAATCTCAATAATTTGGGAAACATTTTTCCCCCCATTTTTGAGTGCACAAATAATTTGTAATCGACTAACTTCTGATAAGACTTTAAAGAAATCTGCAATCATTGTTAAAACTGCGGGAGATAAATTAGAGATTTCTCCTTTTTCCAAGAAATTCATCTTAGGAGTGTATTGAGAGTAAGTCGTTTCTAATATACTTTCCATAGAAGCAATAGGCTGTATAAATACTTGGTGAGCCTCATTATAGCTTAATTAGTTTCATTTTCCTATATAACTAAGTAGTTATTTATTAACCTAAAAAAGCTATTTTCTAAACTATATTGTCAAGATTACAATAATGAAATTACCGAATAAGAGAAAGTAATGAAGATAGATCAACTATTAAACAAGTATGATTTAGGAGAAAGGAATTTTCAAAGCATTTGTTTAAGAGAAGTAGATTTAACAGAAGTTAATCTTCCTAAGATTAACTTTGAATCAGCTGATATAAGGCAAAGTCGTTTAGGAAAAAGTAATTTTAATGGAGCGATATTAAAGCAAGCTGATTTAAGCGAATCCATTATTTGGGGGACGAACTTAGAAAATACCAACTTATCTAAAGCTATATTGAGAGATACAGATCTCAGTGGGGCCGAGTTAACTAATGCCGATCTTACAAATGCTTATTTAAGCAAAGCCAGCTTATGTGGAGCAAATTTAGCAAAAGCAAACTTATCACATGCCGTATTGTACGAAGTGGATTTACGTCCTTTATCAAATAGAAGAACCAATTTAGGAAGAGCAAATTTAAGTTCCACTGATTTGTCCTATGCCAAATTAAGCTCAGCTTTACTATTTAGAGCTAATTTATCAGGAGCAAAACTCTGTCGAGCAGAACTCAACCAAGATCCTTACAAGTTTCCTTTCTTGACAGATTTAACAGAAGCAAATTTACAAGGAGCAGATCTAAGTTACGCAGATTTAGGTAATGCTATTTTAGTTAATGCTAATTTAAAAAATGCGGATTTAACTGGTACTAATCTCAAAGGAGCAAATTTACAAGGAGCTATTATGCCAGATGGGAACACATATAAGTCGTTAAATTTTAATAAATAAATATTTTGATAAAGATTACGTAAAATGATTCGTTAAATATTTCTTCACAAGATTTACCTAAATATTTGAAAAGTAATATGACAAAACTTGACTTTTAATAAAAAAAGTACACAATAGGGCAAGTCTTAGCATCGACTTGCCTTATTTATGATCTATTGTAAAATTAAGGTTTGGTATAAAAAATATTGTGTAGTAAGTGTAAAAGAGGATAGCTATTATGTCTAAACGAGTTCCAATGGTCTTAAGTAAGTCTATTAGTAAATTAGGAAAAATTGGTGATTTGGTAGAAGTTGCTCCAGGATATGCCAGAAACTATCTTCTTCCCCAAAAATTAGCTGTTATCGCTACCAGCAGTATTCTTAAACAAGTTGAACAACGTAAAGAGAAAGAATCTCAAAGACTTTTGTTAGCGAAACAAGTAGCAGAAGAACAAAAAGTTTCTTTAGAATCTGTCGAATCTTTCACCATTAGCAAACAAGTTGGAGAAGGGGAAGCAATCTTTGGAACTGTTACTAGTCAAGAAGTTGTAGAAATCATACAAAAGATAACTAATCAAGAGATAGATCGCCGAGGTGTTGATCTTCCTGAAATTAATCAAATTGGTTCTTATGAAGCAACTATTAAAATTCATCCAGAAGTAATTGCTAATATTAAAATTCAAGTAGTACCTGCTTAAAAATATATTTTTTAGTTATTATAGCTTTTTGAACGCCAGCTAAAATCAAGTAAACTCAATAAAAGTTCTGGTATATTACTCTGTAATTTTGTAGTACTTAACTTTACTCTTAAAGGCACTTATAATTATTTAGAAAATCATGAACTTTCTTCATTGAGAATGTTTGGAATGAGAAAATTGTTAATCACTTTTTCTTCTTTTACAAATTACTAAATAAAATTGTTTCCGAGAGTTAAATTGAAAATAATATTTTTCATTTTGATCAATTCTTGTTCATTTATTTGGATAGAGAATTAAAACTTACTCAGGTTTCTAGAATAACTTTATTTTTATTAAATAAAATATTTAAAGAATAATCTTATTTAAATTTTAAAGCTACTAATTTTGGCCTCTAAGTTTATATTATCAACATAAACTTAGGGGTCAAAGTTAGTAGCTTTAAAATTTAACCATATAGTGGCTTTAAAATTTAACCATATAGTTAGAGAATATATTAAGACTTAAAATTTGATATGGGAAAGAAGCCACTGATGAATTACACAGTTTATTATTATCAAAGCTTAATTTTGTGTAATAACTTCGCTTCCTTCAGAAAAGTTTTAGTTAGACTAAAAACTATTGAGGAGGCAAAGTAAAGCTTATGGTAACATTATTAGAAAATCCATTTCGCATTGGACTACGCCAAGAGAGAAACCCACAACCCTTAATACTAGTGATCTTTGGTGCTTCTGGTGATTTAACTCAACGTAAACTCGTTCCTGCCCTCTACAAAATGAAACAGGAACGGCGATTACCTCCAGAGTTAACAATAGTAGGGGTTGCTCGTCGAGATTGGAGTCACGATTATTTTAGAGAAAAGATGCTAGAAGGAATTGAAGAATTCTCTGATGGTATTGGAAATCAAGAATTGTGGGATGATTTCGCTGATGGCCTATATTATTGTTCAGGTAATATGGATGAACCAGAAAGTTATCAAAAATTGAAAACTTTCTTGAAGGAATTAGATAGCAAGAGAGGAACTAGAGGTAATCGCGTATTTTATCTATCTGTCTCTCCTAATTTTTTCCCACCTGGGATTAAGCAATTAGGCGCAGCTGGAATGCTAGAAGATCCTTTAAAGCATAGAATTGTTATTGAAAAGCCTTTTGGTAAAGATTTAAGTTCAGCGAAAGTTCTTAACCGTCTTGTTCAAAATGTTTGTAAAGAAGAGCAAGTCTATCGAATTGATCATTATTTAGGAAAAGAAACTGTTCAAAATTTATTAGTTTTTCGTTTTGCGAATGCAATTTTTGAACCTTTATGGAATCGTCAATTTGTAGATCATGTTCAAATTACAGTAGCTGAAACTGTCGGGGTAGAGGATAGAGCAGGTTACTATGATACCTCTGGAGCTTTACGAGATATGTTGCAAAACCATCTTATGCAGCTTTTTTGTTTAACTGCTATGGAACCTCCTAATGCTTTAAACGCTGATAGTATACGTAATGAAAAAGTTAAGGTCTTACAAGCAACTAACTTAGCGGATACTCATAATCTAGAAAACTCAGCTATTCGTGGGCAATATAAAGCAGGTTGGATGAAAGGAAAACCTGTTCCAGGATACTTAGAAGAATCAGGAGTTCCTCTAAATTCTTCTACGCCTACTTATGTAGCAATGAAATTAATGGTAGATAACTGGAGATGGAAAGGAGTACCTTTTTATCTTAGAACTGGAAAAAGATTACCTAAAAAGGTAACTGAAATATCTATTCAATTTAAAGATGTACCATTTCTTATTTTTCAGTCAGCAGCTTACCAAACAAATCCTAATATTTTGAGCATGCGTATTCAACCTAATGAAGGTATAGCTTTAAAATTTGAAGCAAAAATGCCAGGTTCAGAACTTCGTACTCGTTCAGTAGAAATGGATTTTAACTATGGTTCTTCTTTTGGTATGACCACATCAGATGCATATCATCGCCTCTTATTAGATGCCATGCTAGGAGATCAAACTTTATTTACACGGGCTGACGAGGTTGAAGAGGCATGGCGTGTTGTTAGCCCTGTTCTTTCTGTATGGGATAGTCCGGCTGAGCCTAATAGCGTTCCTCAATATGAAGCTGGAACATGGGAACCTACAGAAGCAGAGTTGTTAATGAATCGTGATGGTCGTCGTTGGCGACGCTTGTAATAGAAATCAGGATTCTTCCTGCTTAGTTGATTTCTTATCTAACCAATAACTTCCTCCCATAACAGAACAATTATGACTACTCAAACTCTTCCAATCGTTTCCTTGCAAGATTCCAAGGATGTTTCCATAAATGCCATTGAAGCCGAACTAAGCAATATTTGGCAAAGTTATAATAACGATGATGGAATTATAGCTACTCGTGCCAATACATTTACTTTTATCATTTATGAGCCTGGACCAACCCAGTATCTATTAGCTGTTCTTGGCTTCTATACAGGCACTATTGATGGCATAGTTGGACCTCGTACTATTGCTGCGATTAAATCTGCAGAAGAAACATATAACTTGAAAGTAACAGGTGAATCTAGCGAAGAATTTATTCTTAAGTTGCAGTCAGAGTTTAAACAAGCTAAAGCTAAAGGACAGCTTAGTGATTTGCAAAAAATTACTGCTCAGTCTTACTCTCCTGACTTAGAAGAGACAGGTTTAGCTAATTTTAATCCTTGTAGGGTAATTACAATTCGTCCTACTGTTGATAGTAATGATCAAGAAGTTAGGGCACAAGTCTCTGCCTCTTGTCCTATCAACAAGCAAGGTAACCATATTCTAACTTGTTGCGAATATATTACATTACAAGGAAGTGCTGATGCTTTAGAAAAAGTTAGTGATGTTATTTCAGATTTAAGTATTGATGGACTACCTACATGTACTTGGTGGAAAGCTATCCCTGAACCGGAGTATGAACTTTTTAAAAAGTTAGCCTCTCAAAGTAATACTTTAGTCGTAGATTCTAGTACTTTTAGTAATTCTGCTAGTCAACTAGCAAAGTTAGGGAAAATGTTAGAACAAAACTTACCTTTAGCTGATTTAAATTGGGTGAGGCTTAGTCCATGGCAAGAATTAACAGCTGCTGCTTTTGATCCTCCGGAACGCCGTAATGCTGTTTTAGAAATTGACCGTATTGCTATTGATTATGAAAAAGGAAATTCAGCCCAAGCATTAATGTACTTGGGTTGGGTTGCTAGTCGTTTGCAATGGAAACCTATTTCTTATGAGTATGAAGAAGGTGACTACAATGTTTGTAGAGTTAAGCTTCTTAATAACGAGCAAAGAAGTATAGAGGCTGAATTATCTGGAATACCTTTGGCAGATTGGGGTGATGTATTAGGCGATTTAATTAGTCTGAAATTAAGTTCTACAAACCCAAAAGCAGATTGCTGTACAGTATTATGTTCTGGGACTACTGGATGTATGAGAATGGAGGCATCTGGTGGTGCTCAAGCTTGTCGTATTGAACAAGTAACATCTCTAGCAGATCAGAAAACTGACAACTTAATTCAAAGACAGCTTCAAAGATGGGGTACAGATGCTTTGTATAAAGAAAGTATGGAAGTTGTTAGTTCTATGCTTAAACTAGCTCTAAATTAATAACAAAGTATTGTATCTGGAAGTGGGATTGGAAAACTGAGATCTTCTAATCCCACTTTTTATCCGTCTTACAAATAACTTAAGTTGGTAAAAATTGTGATTGAAAAATAAAATCTAGGAACTTTTTTGTACACTAGATTCTAATTTAAAAGTTTAAAAAATTACCTTTTTATATTTCTATACAATAAATTCTCAGATTCAAATAAAGTTTGATGTTCATTTAAATAATAAGAATGAGAAAACTGATTATATTCTATAAATGACCGACAAAAATTGAAATTCATGTTTAAAATAATTCGATCTTTTTACCCTTTTTTCTTACGCTTAATTATAAATTATCCGGAAAAAGCTCATCAATTCTTTCTAGAAAGCTTAAGCTTATTAAACCAAAAACGTCATACTTCTTTCGGAAATTATTTATTATCAAACATAAGCAATTCTTTTCAGTACGATGACATACGTCTTAAGCAAAATTTATGGGGACTTGACTTTAATATTCCTATAGGATTAGCTGCTGGATTTGATAAAAATGGTTTAGCAACAAGCATATGGAATAGTTTTGGTTTTGGCTTTATTGAAGTTGGAGCTGTTACCTTTCATGCTCAAGATGGTAATCCAAAACCAAGATTATTTCGTTTACCTTCAGATAAGGCAATTTTAAATAGGTTAGGTGCAAATAACGATGGAGCTGCATCTATAGCTGAAAGATTGACAATAGAAAGTCGAGCACAAACTTTTAAAGTTCCAGTAGGTATTAATTTATGTAAATCAAAAGTTACTCCTCTAGATTTAGCCGTTGATGATTATTTAAGTAGTTTTCATCGCCTTGAGTCTTGTGTAGATTATTTCACTATTAATGTGAGCTCTCCTAATACACATGGTCTTAGGATATTACAAGAAAAAGAATATTTAGAAAATATTTTATACAGGTTACAACTAGAGAATAAATTTAATAAACCTTTATTTATCAAGATTTCTCCTGATTTAACTTGGGAATCTATCAAAGCGATTATTGAATTATCTAAAACTCATAATTTATCAGGAATTGTGGCTACTAATACAACTATTAAACGCGAAAATTTGAATACTATCACTTTAAACTCAACGGGAAACTATGTTGAAAAAGAACTTGGAGGTATTAGTGGAAAGCCAATTAGTGAGAGATCAACAGAAATAATTAGATTTATTTACAAGGAATCTAAAGGCACATTGCCTATTATAGGAGTAGGAGGAATTTTTAATACAGAAGATGCCTGGAATAAAATATCTGCAGGAGCGACATTATTGCAATTATATACAGGTTGGATATATCAAGGTCCTTGGTGTATACCAGAGATAGCAAATGGGTTAACTCTTCAATTAGAAAAGCATAAACTATCCCATATTTCTCAAGTTATAGGTAGCGAAATTCCTTTTTGTTGAATCAACAACTATTATTTTAAAATTTACTTATTATTCTGTGAATAAGCCTTAGCAGAAGCCTTAATCCAAGTAGTAGCAGCGATCCCAAGAGGAACTATCATCACGCCAAGACCTGTTATCAAAGAATTTTGGCGAGCAAAAGGACTATTCATTAATAATAAAACAATACAACCACAATATAACAATCCAAGCAAGGGTAACCCTATTACAAGAATAGAGAATTTAGTATCTTTATCCATAAAACTTACAACTATTTGAGATATTAATTAATTCAAAATAATTAGAGATAAAACTGTCCTATCGATATCGTATCTTGGAAACAAAAAATTTTATGGAATTAAATAGATAAAAATTTAATAATATTGAATTATTTAAAAAAAATTTCTTTAATAAAAATATATTGCTATTGAAAGCTTTATCTAACTAGTTAGTTCTATCCCACTCCTTAATGTAATCATGTTATTAAGTAATTGTCTATAGAATGCAAATTAGTAGTGATAAAACTTAAATAAGGTCGCTATTTATTTACATTTCTAATATTGTATCTAGCATTAGTTAAATACAATTTTTTGTTTTATAGTTATATTTTACCTGACGCTTCATTCATAAGTAAAACTTAAATATATTCAAGATAAAGGCACTGTGATATTTTATTTTTCACTTGGATTATTAACTAATTTACATGTTCTTATTTTCAGAAAAATCATAAAATTAGTCATCTTGTTACTGCAAAGAATAATAATCTTAAAACAGATTTAGCTAATTATGAAAATCATAAGCAATTATTTAGTAATTAGATTTTTTCAAATAACTAATTATCTACAATAAAGATCGAAAGTTTGCTAGTATATCAGTAAATATAATGTTTATTCATTGATATATCTCATTTAAAAACAAAAATCTTTAACCAACTCTGCTCTATTTATTTTATGATTAATAATTTGTTCAAATTATTTTGTTTAATTGGTTATTCTGTTAGCATTATCTATATTTTCTCTTTTCTATATACAAGCGGAAATAATCTCGCTTTTGCAAAAGATACCACTTCTAACTCATCTTCTGCTATTTTTCCTTATCTTGAGGATGCTGCTAAGAAAATCAATGAATTTACCCTTGATAATGGCATGAAATTTATTGTCATGGAAAATCATAGTGCACCTGTAGTATCTTTTGTAACTTATGCTGATGTTGGAGGAGTCGATGAACCTGACAACAAAACTGGAGTAGCACACTTCTTAGAGCACCTAGCTTTTAAAGGAACTACAGAAATTGGAACAACAAATTATGCTGAAGAAAAAGAGATCTTAGACAACTTAGATAATGTTTTCAATCTTATAAAAGAAGCGAAAAATAAAAAAGATAATAATAAAGTTCAACTGTTAACTAAGGAATTCTATACTTTACAGGCTAAAGCTCATAATTATGTTAAGCAGAATGAGTTTGGGCGCATTGTTGAAACAGCAGGAGCTGTTAATATTAATGCTGCAACTTCTCCAGATTCAACTATTTATTTTTATAGTTTTCCTTCAAATAAATTAGAATTATGGATGTCTTTAGAATCACAGCGGTTCTTAAATCCAGTATTTAGAGAGTTTTATAAAGAAAAAAATATTATTTTAGAAGAGCGTCGTCTTAGAACAGAAAATAATCCTATTGGTAAAATGGTAGAAGCTTTCTTAGATACTGCTTTCGTCCAACATCCCTACAAACGTCCAGTAATTGGTTATAGTAAGGATATCAATGGGCTTACTCGTAAAGATGTCCAAGATTTTTTTGATATTTATTATGGGCCAAATAATTTAACAATCTCTATTGTAGGAGATGTAAAATTTGAGGAAGTGAAAAATTTAGCTCAAATATATTTTGGGCGTTATCCTTCCAAGGTAGAGCCACCTAAAATATCTACAGTAGAGCCAGGACAGCCAGAAAAACGTGAAATTACATTAAATCTTGATTCTCAGCCTTGGTATTTAGAAGGATATCATGTACCCTCTCTGAATCATCCAGATAATGCTGTTTATCAAGTAATCGCTAATATATTGAGTTCTGGACGTACAGCTCGTCTCTATAAATCTTTAGTTGAAGATAAAAAAGTAGCTTTAGTTGCTCAAGGTTTAAGTGGTTATCCATCAGATAAATATCCTAACTTAATGCTTTTTTACGCACAAACTTCTCCCCAAGCTTCAGTTGAGGAAGTTGCAGAAGCTTTATCATTAGAAATCAAAAAATTGAAAACAGAGCTTGTTTCTGAGCAAGAATTAGAAAGAACTAAAAATAAATTGAGAGCTAGTCTTTTACGTTCTCTTGATTCCAACTTAGGCATGGCTCGTGCCTTGGCAGAATATGAAGGAAAAACTGGTCAATGGAATAATTTATTTAGTCAAGTTCAAGACCTGGAGGCTGTTAGTGCAGAAGATATTAAAAGAATTGCTAATGTTACCTTTAAAGAAGAAAACATGACTATTGGACGTATACTACCAAAGAAAAAATAAATTAACTTTATGTATCCTTTAATTTATTATCAAAGATACATAAAATTAATTCATAAGATTTAATTATCTAAATTAATTCAGTTTTTATTTATTTTATATAGCTTTAGATATATAAATAATTTTTATAAAACTTAATGGTATATTTCCCTAGTTAAGCTTAAATTAATTTAATGATTACTTTGTAGATATTCTTTTCATTAGCAGCTAAACTTTTTATAAAATAATTTAATAAATTTGAAGTTTATGACGTCTCAAAGAGAAACCAATTCTTCCTCCTATAAAATTTCCACACCTCCTGAAGATGCAAAAACTAGAGTAAGTCAGTTTATGAAGAATCTTCAGGATGAAATTTGTCATTCGTTAGAAAAAGCAGATCGTCGAGGTCAATTTCAAGAAGATAATTGGCAAAGAGAGGAAGGTGGTGGTGGACGCTCTCGGGTTTTAAAAAATGGTGACCTACTTGAACAAGGAGGGGTAAACTTTTCTGAAGTTTGGGGTGAAAAATTACCGTTATCAATTATAAAACAACGGCCTGAAGCTCAAGGGCATAAATTTTATGCTACAGGAACTTCTATGGTTTTACATCCTCACAACCCTTATATTCCAACAGTTCATCTCAATTATCGTTATTTTGAAGCAGGTCCTGTTTGGTGGTTTGGAGGAGGAATTGATCTAACCCCTTATTACCCATTCGCGGAAGATGCAACTTTTTTTCATAAGACTTTAAAACAAACTTGTGACAAACATCACGAACAATATTATCCAACTTTCAAATCTTGGTGTGATGAGTATTTTTACCTTAAACATCGTCAAGAAACGCGAGGTGTTGGAGGAATTTTCTTTGATTATCAAGATGGTAGTTACCCTCTGTATCGTGGTTCTAGTACTGACAAAACAGTCTCTAAAGATGATGCTCAAATCTCTATTTCTGAGTCAAAACCGCGTACGTGGGAAGATATATTTGCTTTTGTTAGCGATTGTGGACAGACTTTTTTGCCAGCGTATTTACCTATTGTTGAGAAACGTCGTGACCTTCAATATGGAGATAGAGAGCGTCAATTCCAGCTATACAGACGGGGACGCTATGTTGAGTTTAATCTGGTATACGACCGTGGTACAATCTTTGGACTACAAACTAATGGACGCACTGAGTCTATTTTAATGTCTTTACCACCATTAGTTCGTTGGGAGTATTCTTATGAACCGAAAGTCAATACTCCTGAATTTGAATTATATAAAACATTTTTAAAGCCTCAGGATTGGGCTAATTGGAAATAATTCTACTATTGCTATAAAGTTTTCTCTACATTTTTATTAGAAACTTTAATGTAATAAACCAATTGAGAATAAAGAAGATGTAAATAATATTTATATCTTCTTCTATCTAATGAATGTAGTTTTTTTAGATATTTAATAATCCACTATATTTTAACAAAGCTTCTGTTTTAGGTTCTCTACCTCGAAATGATTTAAAAATTTCCAAAGGATCTTTACTTCCACCTAAAGCTAAGATATTTTTTTTAAAATTTTTACCTACTTCTGCAATCTTATTATCATCTTCTAAGCCAGCCTCTTCAAATGCAGAAAAAGAATCTGCACTTAATATTTCTGACCACTTATAACTATAGTATCCAGCCGCATAACCACCAGCAAAGATATGGCTAAATGCACATAAAAACGCATCTTCAGGTAAGATTTTCATTACTGTTGTTTTCTTGGCAACTCTATCTCTAGCTTCGAATAAAGTCTCGTTACCATCTGGTTGATACCTATGATGCAAGTCTAAATCCAAGAAACTAAAATGAAGTTGTCTTAACATAGACAATCCAGCCATAAAATTACGTGAAGTTTTTAATTTATCATAGTAATGCTTAGGTATCGTTTCTCCTGTTTGATAATGCTTTGCCATGCTGAAAAAAGTATTTTTTTCATAACACCAATATTCCATAAATTGACTAGGTACTTCTACAGCATCCCACTCTATGTTATTAATACCTGATGCCCCAGGATAATTAATTGTTGTTAACATATGTTGTAAGCCATGACCAAACTCATGAAACAGAGTAGTTACTTCATCAAAAGTCATTAAACTAGGCTCTCCATCGAACGGGGGAGTTTGATTACAAATTAGGTATGCAACTGGAAGGCGAATGATAGGTTTTTCGTCTTGATATATTTTTGATCTTCCAATACAATCACTCATCCAAGCACCCCCGCGCTTTTCTATAGGACGGCTATAAGGATCTAAATAAAAGTATGCAATTATCTTATTCATATCATCTTTTACTTGAAAAAATAGTACATCTTTATGCCATGTAGATACCTTCTCGTCTGTAACAGTTATTGTTACTCCAAAAATACGTTTTGTAAGGTCAAATAATCCTTCTAATACTTTCTCTAAAGAAAAGTAAACTCGTAATTCTTCATTAGTAAAATCAAATAAAAGTTTACGCTGTTCTTCTATCCAATAACTTATGTCCCAAGGTTCTAAATCAAAATCACAATTTTTGAACATAAAAGTCTTTAAACTTTTCAATTCTTCTTGTGCTGCTTGATAACTTACAAATCTTAGTTCCTCTAGTACTTCCTCTACACTCTCTACATCAGAAGCCATCTTCTTACTTAAACTCATTTCAGCATACGATTGATAACCAAGAATTTCTGCTTGTTCTTTTCTTAACTTTAAAATACTTTCTATTAAAGGCTCATTATTCAACTTTCCAACTGATGCTCGAGATATAAAAGCTTTGTATACTTTTTCTCTTAAATTTCTCTGATTACTATATTTCATAAAAGGCACGTAAACAGGATAATCTAAAGTTATTATCCATGGACCTAACTCAGGAGTAGCATTATTGTATCCTTCTAAAACGGCATTATGCGCAGCTAATTTTAAGATACTTAATGGTAAATTGCCAATCTCTATTTTATTTGTTAATTTCAACTTAAATTCTCTAGTTGAATCTAAAACATTATTAGAAAACTGTGTAGATAATTCAGCAAGTTCTAAATTAATTTCATTAAATTTATGACGTTTATCTGGTGTTAGATTAACGCCAGATAACTCAGCTTCTCTAATAGAGCTTGTGATAATACGTTTTTGACAACTGTCTAAAGTATTCCATAAGACAGAGTCTTTTCTTAAATCTTTAAATGTCTGATAAATAAGTTTATTTTGCCTTAATTTATTTAAAAAACTTATTATATCAGGCTGAACAGTTTGATATATCTCTCGAAGTTCTTTACTATTTTTAACCCCCATTAAATGATTAACGATCCCCCAGGTCCATTTAATTTTTTCCTCAATAATAGTTAAAGGTTCTACAATGCCTTCCCAAGTTGGGGTAATATTTTTTTCTAAACAAGTTAGTCTATTATTTGATTGTCTAAGGATTTCATCTATTGATGGAATAATATCCTCTAATCTAATTTTTTCAAAAGCTGGTAAACCTTCTCCAACTAATAAGTAATTATAGGTATATTGATTATTCATAAATAAAAGATAGTGACACTTTTCATATATAGGAATTAATCTATAGCTTAAGATAATTTCGCTTATTAGGAAAATTTAAGATAGATTATCCTATTTACAAGAAACATAACAACTATTAGTCTTGTTAGTATGATTTCAGTTAAGAAAATGCATCATATACTGTAATATAAAAGTATGATTTATTTTGGGAAGTAAATACTCATGGATATTTTAGCTCTTGGTTGGGTTAGTATGTTAGCCTTATTCAGTTGGTCTCTTGCTATGGTTGTTTGGGGACGTAACGGTTTTTAAAATTCTATAGGCTATGCAAGTTCTCAACTTTCTTTTCTACACTGCTTTTACTTTATTAGTTTTAGTAAGCATCGGTGTTATTTATTTAACTGTTATGGACCGATATGGTCGTTATTCTCAAAAACAAAGTGAAGAAAATAAATTCTAAGATTTAAGAAGGAAATCATCTTTTCTTGGATTTTATAACACAACTTAAGCAATACGAACTACATAGATGAATTAAATCATATGATTTATTCATATCTTGTGAACATTAAAAATCAATAAGGTGAATAATTTGATTTTGCCTTATTGATTTTTAATTTTATTTAGGATTTAGAAGTGGAAGTTAAGGAAGCTAGTGGATCTGGAATTGTAGAAGAAGGAGCTTGAAATTCTCCTCGTGCTACATATTCTAGTCGTAGCTTTAACCAAGTAATAAAACCATGATCTGTTGAAATAATAGCAACACTTGGCTGAGGGCATTGAGCCTTAATATCAGCAAATTCCGGAGCTTCAATAAAAGCAGGGTCTTTGATGAGCCAGAAATCAATTGTTTTTTCTTTTTCTTGATAGTCTCTAACTCTTTCTCTCAATACTTCGTCTAAAGGTTCTTCTTCTAAAAGAAATTTTTGACTAGCTAAAACGTAATAATAGGTATTCATTGCTTATTAATTAATCCTGACTGCTCAACTACTATTATTCAACTTAAGGATGCTGTATTGGTCAAGATTAATTAATAATTTATAATTCTCCTTTTATTGCTAGTTTCATTTCTTTAACCGCTCTTTCCATTCCTACTAATACAGCACGACTTACAATCGTATGGCCTATGTTTAACTCTTCTATACCTGGAAGACAAGCAACAGAATAAACATTACTATAATTGAGACCATGGCCAGCGTTGATTTTTATACCTAAATCAAGAGCTTGTTTACATCCTAATTTCAATAATTTTAGTTCTTCTTGACACTGTTTATCGCTGGTTGAATTTACGTATTGTCCTGTATGTAGCTCAATATGTTTTGCTCTGGTATCTGCGGATGCCTGAATTTGATCTTGATTGCTATCAATAAAAAGACTAGCGATAATTCCATTTTCTTGTATCCTACCAACTATTTTTTTTAAATGCTCCAAATTTGTTTTAACATCTAAACCACCTTCTGTAGTTATTTCTTCACGCTTTTCCGGAACTAGAGTAATACAGTGAGGTTTGATATCAAAAGCAATTTGAAGCATCTCTTCAGTAGCAGCAATTTCTAAGTTCAAACGTGTTTGGATTGTTTCTTTGATGAGAAATACATCTCGATCTTGAATATGCCGCCTATCTTCTCTTAAATGCATAGTAATACCATTTGCCCCTCCTAGTTCTGCTAAAACTGCTGCTATAACTGGATTCGGTTCAGTTGAACATCTTGCTTGACGAATAGTAGCAATATGATCAATATTTACTCCGAGAGTTGGTAATTTAAACTTTTCTTCTCTATCAGACATTTTATAAATTAGTAAAGGGTTTAAACTGAAATAACTAATATCATTTTTATAATAACAACTATATATTGATCGAAAAGAATAAAGTATTAAATTTCAAATATAACTAAAATAATTTAAGATGTAGTCTATATAATCTTATTTCATTGATTAAAAACACAAGAGTAAATTCTTACATAAAAAAATTTAATATCAAATATATGAAATATTAGATTAACGGATAATAGTTTTTAATCAAGATATCTTCTATCTAATCATACCACTATGAATTTTTTATGTTTTCGGTATAATTTCATTTCTATCACTATATTTTGTAGTACATTTATATTTTTTATTTTTAGTAGTCTTAGACATATACTTTTTCAATCAACAGCTTGGGATTTAGCAATTTTTGACCAAGCAGTTTATTTAATTAGTCAAGGTAAAATACCTAATTCATCTTTTCTAAATATCCACATTTTAGGAGATCATGCTTCTTTAATACTTTATCCATTATCTTTATTTTATGTATTTTACCCTTCAGTTTATTGGCTGTTTTTTGTGCAAGCATTATCTCTAAGCTTAGGAATATTACCTATTTATTATTTATGTCAAAATCAAGGCTTAAATAAAAATGATTCGTTGATGATAATTTTTATATATTTGTTCTACCCGTTAGTTTTTAATATTAATTTATTTGATTTTCATCCTGATGTAATATTTATTCCAGCAATTTTATTTGCTCTTTTAGCCGTCTTCGAAAATAGATTTTTTTTGTTTGTCTTATCTATACTCATCGCTTTGAGCTGTAAAAGTATATTTTCTTTAACAGTTATGTTTATGGGTTTATGGCTGTTGTCTTTTGAGAAGAAGAAATTTAGTTTATTTGCGATTGGAAGTGGTTTAACTTGGTTCATTGTTAGTACAAAGGTTATCATTCCTATTTTTGGTAATAATAATTCTAATATTGAAAGACATATCGAAAGATTTAATTATCTCGGAAATACATTTTCCGAAATAACTCACAATTTATTTTTTAGACCTACTCTAGTTTTAGAAGGAATATTCAATCTATCTAATTTTGGATATTTACTATTACTAATGGCACCTATTTTTTGGGGTATATCCTTAGTATCACTTTCTCCTTTGATATCTTGTATTCCTAGTTTTGCAATAAATTTATTGTCTCAAAATATTCTACAAAAAGACCTTTTACATCATTATTCTCTGCCTATTTTACCATTTTTAATGGTAGTTGTTATTAAAACTATAGCTCAAAGGAAAAAGCCGATTTGGAGAAAATATATATTCCTATGGTCTCTAATTTCTTTTATTGCGTTGGCTAAGTTAGGTAATTTTACTTCCCGATATTTAGTGTCTTTAGACATGTGGACAGCGAATACAGAAGCTATCAATAAAATATATGATGAAGAGAGTGTATTGACTTACTCTTATATTGCTCCTCATATTAGCCATCGCTCTATTGTAAAGTTGATTGAGCAAGAGGCAAATATAAATTTAGAGCAATTTAATAATATTCTCTTAAATGATGTTTTTCCGCAGAGTGAAAATATTAAAAGACGGATTCAAGAAAGTGACCACTTCTCGTTAACTTTCCAAAAAAATAATGTTTATCTTTTCCAAAAAAATAATGTTTGATTTTGATAAATTAGCAAAGAAACAATTGCATAAGCATTATTTACACTTAATTAAGATAAAAATATTCAAATAATTATTAATAAATTTAAATTTTTACGTAATGTCGTTTTCATAGTTAGTTATAGATTCATTATTTATTTGGTTATAAGAATTTTCTTCTATGAAAACTGGCTTATCAGGAATAACTGACATCTCATAAAAGACAAGATAAGCTAAAAGAGAAACACTACCAAAGAAAAGAAAAACTCCGATAAACATACCCAAAATAGTTTTAGAAAATTTAGATAGACTAATCATATTTATTTTGTAACAAAACTGTAAAAACTAAAATAGTGATTAACTGTATATGAATTATTTAAGCAATGTTTTGAATTTTACTGAACTGTACATTGAACTTGATTTAAAATCATAATAATATTCTTGATCTTGAGATATCACTTATTAGATATCTTTCTTACTTAAATAAACTATATAGCAATCATTTTTTAATAATACTCATTGTACACATAATCTTCATGAATATACCTTAACCTTAAATATAAAATTTCGATAGCCGAATATTTAATAATAAGTTTGATATAAAAATTAAAATCCTAACTCTGATCTTGCTATTTTTGCAGTATTAAAAACTTCTTCATTAGACACTTCTTTCCAATTAGTATTACCAATCTGTGAATAAAATTCTTTATCATAAGTACGAGTCTTCACAACAACAGGCATTGGAACAGCATGACCTAGTATTAAGACTTGTTGCTTTGAATCTAATTTTGCTAAAACTGAACGAAGATTTTGTCCCCCAGAAACCCCTGTAAAAATAGCATCTATATCTTTCTCGTCATTTAATAAACATGTAATTCTTGTTCCAATTTGTGACATAACTTCATTATCAATTCCAGACGGTCTTTGATCTACAATCAACAAAGTAACAAAATATTTTCTCATTTCTCTAGCAATAGTTCCAAAGATAGTCTGATGAACTATCTTAGAATCTAAAAAACGATGAGCTTCCTCAATTGTAATTACTAATTGTTTCGGGCGATTAAGGGGATTTTTAGTTTGTAAAAAATTTTCTGCTTTTTTCACATAACTATTATGTATCCTCCGTGTAATCATATTAGTTGCAAGCATATAAGAAAGCATATTAGATTGAGAGCCAAATTCAATAACAACGTGTTTCCCAGCATCCAGAGATGCTAATATTTGATTTATATAATTATGCGGACATATATTTTTTAAATATTTTAAATTTTCTAAACGCATTAATTTTCTTTGCAAAGACATAATTGATCCTGCATGACCTTGTTTATCTTGACAAAAAAGCTTAATTTCTTCGTTTGTCATACTTAATAATTGTGTTATCCAAGATTTACCATATTCAGCTTCTAAAATATTTGCATTGTCTAAACTTGCTTCAGAGATTCCTAGTTCTTGTCCAACAAGTCGTATATCTTCAATATCAATTTGGTCATAGCTTAAATATAATTCTTGAGCATCTATAACTCCTCTTCTCTTTGTTGATTGAGAGTCTAATGTAAAGATTTCTACTTGTCCTGGAAATAATTGACATAAGCCTTTAACAGTAGAGAATTTTTTACCTTCTTTTATTGCTTCCCATCCATACTCTGAATGCATATCGAACATAAGATTAACAGCTGCTCTCTTTTTAATAATTCCTGCAATTAAGAGTTTTGTTAAAAAAGATTTTCCAGTTCCTGATTTTCCAAAGATACCATTACTTCTTTCAACAAATTTGTCTAAATTAATACAAATAGGAACATTCATATCTAAAGGTTTTCCAATCATAAAATTATTGCAAGTATCATCATCTTCCCAACCAAAAACTGTTCTGAAATCTTTTTCAGAAGCTTCATAGACTGGACTAAAGTGAGAAGGTACTGTCTTTACAGGGAGCAATTCCAGATTAGTGTCAATATTTTTTGTATCTTGTTTAGTAGGAGCCAACATTAGCATAGGTGTAATTTCAATAGTGCTATAAATAGTTCTACCTGCCAAAATATCTATCATTAAAGTATCTTGAAAGCTGGGAGGATTAGAAAAAATCCTAGAATTTGTAATTCCTAATGAAATGTTCGTTACAAGAGAAAAAAAGCGAGATTCAGATCCTTGAACAACTAGGAATTTCCCTACCCGCATCTGCTCAACAGATATATCTGAATTTAATTTAACTTCTAATCCTTGAGACAAAGAACCTTGAATTACTATACCTAAAGAATGCTCTTGTATATTCATTGAAAGATAAAAAACATCAAAATTTTAGTTAATAAGTAAGATAGTAAACTATATGTAGTAACCTAAAAAATATTATGTACTTATAATCAGTTTTATTTATTTATATTCATAACAGTCACTATTAAAATGATGTTAGGCTAGTAAGTCAGATTTTTAGTAATTTCTAAAATGATAAAAGTGATATATTGTTATCTTAGAAAATATAAAATAACAATAAAAAATTATAAACTTTGTATATTGTTTAAATATTTTAGTAATGTTTATTATTAATACTATTTTAAATAATTTTTTCTCTCAAGAAGATGAGATGATCATATGTCCCGTAGTTATAAGGAAAACTTTAAATGCAACTATCCAAAGTATTGTTTGTGACTTTACGTGAAGATCCTGCAGAAGCAGAAATAATAAGCCATAAACTTTTATTGAGATCTTGTTATATTCGTCGTGTTAGTAGTGGTATTTATTCTTATCTACCTTTGATGTGGCGAGTATTAAGAAAAACTTCTCAAATAATAAGAGAAGAGATGAATTCAATTGGAGGTCAAGAATGTTTATTACCTCAGTTACAAATATCGGATTTATGGGAAGAATCAGGCAGATGGAAAACTTATACTGAAGCTGAAGGGATTATGTTTTCTCTAATAGATAGGCAAAACAGAGAATTGGCTTTAGGCCCAACTCATGAAGAAGTAGTTACATCTATAGTTAGAGATATGGTCGTTTCATATAAACAGATGCCTTTAAATTTATATCAAATTCAAACGAAATTTAGGGATGAGATTCGTCCTCGTTTTGGTTTGATGAGAAGTAGAGAATTCATAATGAAAGATGCTTATTCTTTTGATGAAAATCTAGAAAACCTGCAGAAAAATTATGATATGGTAAGCCAAGCTTATTGTAATATTTTAAAACGTTGTGGATTATCTTTTAAAGTTGTAGAGGCAGACTCTGGAACTATAGGTGGTTTAGCTTCTCAAGAATTTATGGTCTTAACAGACGTTGGGGAAGATGAAATTTTATATACAGAAGATAATAGTTATGCAGCAAATGTAGAGAAAGCAGTTTCTATCCCTAGTTCAGAAAACATATCACCTTTTAATATTTATGAAGAAAGAGCAACTCTAAATTGCAACACAATCAAAAAACTCTCTGAAGTGCTCAATTGTTCTTCTACCAATATTGTCAAAAATTTACTATATCGAGCAATCTATGATAACAAAAAAAGTATATTAGTCTTGATAAGTATTCGAGGAGATCAAGATATTAATGAAATAAAACTTAGTAATGAATTAAATCATTTAGCTTTTAAATACGGCGCATCAACATTATTAACTTTACAAATCTTTGATCAAGAGTCTGAATTAAAACTTATTAATAGTACATTTCCGTTCGGTTATATTGGCCCAGATCTAGAAGATTCTTATATTAGTATTGAAGAAAATCTTGAATCTTCTTTTTTAAGAATTGCAGATAAGACTATTATTAATTTGAAGAACTTCGTTACTGGCTCCAATAAGGAAGGGTATCATACTGTAGGAAGTAATTGGGGAAAGTCACACAAATTACCAGAATTAGTCTTTGACGTAAGGAGAGCTAAGGAAGGTGATAAGATTTCTGAAAATAGTCAAGAAAGATTAATAAGTAAAAAAGGGGTTGAAGTAGGACATGTTTTTCAGCTAGGAACAAAGTATTCGAAAAAAATGAAAGCAACCTTTACAGATAAAAATGGTGAGGAGAAACCTATTGTTATGGGATGTTATGGTATTGGAGTTTCTCGCTTAGTTCAGTCTGCTGTAGAACAAAATCATGATAAACATGGAATCATTTGGCCACTTGCAATAGCTCCTTACCACGCTATTATAATAGTTCCAAATGTTAAGGAGAAGCAGCAAATGGAAATTGCAGAAAAGATATATTACGATTTAAATAGCATTGGAATAGAAACTATTTTAGATGATCGTACTGAGCGGATAGGCTCTAAATTTAAAGATGCTGAATTTATTGGAATTCCTTATCAAATAGTAACAGGAAGAACATTGAAATTTGGCAAAGTAGAGGTAGTAGACAGAAAAACTAAAAATTCACAAGAAGTTATTATTGAAGAATTACCTAAGCTATTTCATGAGTTTTTTAAGAATATTAAGTTGTCATCACCATTAATCTGAAAAATTAGTAAAAAACTATAACTTGTTTATCATATAAGATAAAAATATTAAATTACTATATATCTTATTTTCAAGTAACTTTTGTTGTTGCAAATTTCAATTATTTTTTGCAATTTTTATGCATGTAATTACCGGAAAAACTAAGCTTTTAGGAGTTATTGGAGACCCTGTCAAGCATTCTCTTTCTCCAGTTATACATAATACGGTTATTTCTGAATTAGAAGTAGACTATATTTATGTTCCTTTTTCTGTTACTAAAAAACACTTGGATACTGCATTAATAGGACTTGCCAATATAGGAGTAGTTGGTTTTAATGTAACGATTCCCCACAAGCAAGCTATCTTACCTTTACTTTGTAAAATTACCAAAACTGCTCAAATGATAGGAGCAGTAAATACTGTCTGGCACACAGATGAAGGCTGGAATGGTACTAATACAGATATTATTGGTATTCTAGAATCTTTAAAACCATTAAATTGTAATTGGTCAAAGATTAAGCCTATGATTTTAGGATGTGGAGGAGCCGCCAAAGCATCTATTGTTGCTTTGGCAAAGTTAGGATGTACTGACATCATAGTAGTAGGAAGAAGTTATGATAAATTAAAAACCTTCAAAGAGGTTTGGTCAAAGAATAAGTTTTTTGATTCTATAAATATTTATTGTTTTAGTGAGTTATCAAAAATACTACACAAAACTCAATTACTCATTAATGCAACTCCTGTTGGAATGTCTCCTAATATTAATAAATCTCCTATAAATAAAGAGCTTTTAAAAAAGTTACCCAGTAAAGCAATTGTTTATGATCTAATTTATTCCCCAAGTTCAACTATGTTACTTCAGGACGCTCACAACTTGGGATTAGCAACTATGAATGGTTCAACAATGCTAGTTTACCAAGGTGCTGCGTCATTAGAATTATGGCTACAGAGAACAATCCCAATTGATTTAATGCATCGTTCATTGATAGATTACTTGAAAAAAAATTAATCTTCTAATATCAAAATTAACTATTGAGCTCAGTATATTTAGAGTAATAATTTAAGATAAATGTTGATAGATTATCATTTTATTACTCTAATATATTATTTCTAAGTTGTCTTTAATTATGGTTATCAGTCATATTAACGAAAGAGACTTTTAAGTAATCGTTCTCCATTTTAGCTCCTGAAGGATTTAGAGAAGCTAGCGACTGCGGTAGTACTAAGTTGCGCCTATGGTTGCCAATTCTAATATTTAGTTCGTCTCCAGTTTTATTTAGCTGAATTTGTTCTTTCGGAATACCTGGTAAGTATAGCTCTAGACTGTATCTGTCTTCTTCTTTGACTATACGAATAGTATCTTCTTTATAATAGACTTGAGTTGGATCTTCATCCTTATAAAGAATTTCTTTCAATCTTTCTAATGCCTCCATTCCACATAATTCTTCTGAAAATAACGGAACTTCTTTCACAGGTAAAGGATGAAAGTTATCATGAATTTCTTGTTTATAGATACTTTGACTATTTTTCCATTTTTCAAAGAAAGAATCATTGACTGTGTCAGGAATAATTCTATTAGCTATAACTAAATCAGTAGAGACATTATATAAGCTTAAATAAGCATGTGCTCTTAAAGATTCTTTTATCACCATTTTCTCTGGGTTAGTCACCAATCTAACAGAAGTTTGTTTGTTATTTGTTAGGACCTTTTCTAAAGCTTCGATTTGTTCATAGAATTCATAAGGTGCGTCCATAACTTCTTTATTGGGTAGAGAGAATCCTGCAATTGGCTTAAAGAAAGGTTCTACCAAAGGACGTAATGCTACAGATACTCCTTGTAAAGGCTTATAGAATCTTCTCATATACCATCCTCCAACTTCAGGAATACTTAGTAGTCTTAATGCAGTTCCTGTAGGGGCGGAATCAATAATTAAAACATCATATTCACCTTCATCATAATGGCGTTTCATCCTTACTAATCCAAAAATTTCATCCATTCCTGGTAGTATTGCCAATTCTTCTGCTTGAACTCCATCTAAACCTCTAGCTTGTAAAACTTGAGTAATATATCTTTTTACAGCTCCCCAGTTTCCTTCCAATTCCATAAGAGCATCTAATTCTGCTCCCCATAATTTAGGACGAATTGCTACAGGTTTATGCCCTAGCTCTAAATCAAAACTATCAGCCAGAGAATGAGCTGGATCAGTGCTTAAAACTAAAGTTTTATAACCTAATTCAGCACATTTCATACCAGTTGCAGCAGCAACAGAGGTTTTGCCAACTCCTCCTTTACCAGTCATTAGGATTACACGCATAGTTCTTTAAAAATTAACTTGTTTCTTATATTATGAAGTATTTCAAAAGATAATTTATATAGTATCCATAAATATTAGTATTAATATAATTTTTTTAAGTCAAAAGTCGTATATATTATCTCTTGTCATAATTTTAATTCTATAAAAAATTGTACTTTTCTAGAAAATAATTCACTAATGTAGATGAAATAATAATAGAATTAGTACTTTATGTTCTTGAAATGAAAAAAATTAAGCGTTATGGTATATTAACTTCTTTTTCCTTAAGGGTAAAAGTACTTAAATATTTTTTTTCTCAGGCCTAAATAGGTGATTATAGTCAGGATGATATAGCTTTGAACGAGTATCAATATTTTTCTTTAAAGCAGGACTTATAATATATAGAGTTGTACGAACAAGTTTTTCTTTTTGAGTAACTTCTGCCATTTTTTCTAAAGGAACAATTTTAATCACTTCGTCTGGCCAACTCACTCGAAAACATATGGCAACTGGAGTATCAGAAGGATAGTGCTTAAGTAGCTCGATTTGAGACTTTTCTGCGTGACGTGCTGCTAAGTAAAGACATAGACTTGATTGATGAGCAGCTAATTTATCAAGTTTTTCTGAGCTAGGCATTTGTGAAGCAACACCGTCTACTCGAGTCAATATAATTGTTTGAACTAGTTGGGGAATTGTCAACTCTGCGCTAATTTTAGCTGCTGCTGCTTGAAAAGCACTAATACCAGGAATTAACTCAACTTGAATGTTCTCTTTTGAAAGAAGAGTAATTTGCTCATAGATTGCACTATAAAGTGTTAGATCTCCTGAATGAAGACGTACAACGGAATGACCGCTCATAACCCTGTCTTTTATTAATTTCACTATACTTTCTAAAGTTTTATTTCCGGTAGGAATTAACTCTGCATCTTCACGGGCATCTTTCAGAATTTGTTTTGGAACCAGAGAATCTGCATATAAAATAACATTAGCTTTAGTGATTACTTTATATGCTTTTAACGTTAATAAGTCTGGATCACCTGGACCAGCACCAATGAAATAAACAGATGGTTTAGAAGAAGTCATATCTTTATTTTTTTAAATATTTGAAATCCAACTCATAATTCGTCTACCTAAAAATAGACTTTAATACGGAAAATTTGACAATTATCAAAGCTAGAAATATAAATAATGCATAATTTCTGATGCAAGCTTCCCGTTTATTTTTAACTTTTTCTGCAGATCAGCTAAATCTTTAAAATTACCTTTCGTTAATCGATGTTCTACAATCTCTTTTGCCATTAAATCACTGATAGGACTAATTCCTTTAAGTTCTTCTAGCGTTGCAAAATTTATATTGATTCTTTGTGGGATTAACGCACTTTCAGGATCGTAATAAGAAAAAGCTAGAATCTTTTCTAAAGGCTTAAGACGTTGAAGAGGAATTTTTAATGCAGCTGACATATCTTCTACGGATAAAATTTCTACTCCTGAATTAATCAATTCTACTAAGCTACGAGCTTGATGAATTGATATTCCAGGTAGTCTCAATAAATCGTCAACACTAGCTTTGTCAATTTCAATTTTAACTCCTAACTCTGTTGCAATAGATATTTCTTCAAGAGAATTAAAGCGATGATATGGATCATTTTTAATACGTTCTCGAAGACTCTTTTTTTGAGAGTTTAATTTATTAGCTAAAAAAGAAAATATCATAATAAAAAATAATTTGTATTTTAAATATAAATTCTATTTATATTTAATTTTCTATAAAGTATTCTAGATTACATACTTTATAATCAGGAAATCTAATTAATCCTATCTAATAATTGTCGACGTTTTTGCTCAAATTCATAATCAGTGATTAATCCTTCTTCTCTTAATTTGTCTAATTCTCTTAATCCTCCAGATACCATATCAATTTGTAACGGCTCGACTTTCCTGATTTGCTGTTTATCAGAGGCTATACCAAGGGGTTTAGGTTTCACTTTAGCAGGCTCTAAAACAGGTAAATTATTGAACTGATTATTAAATTGCTCCTCCCCTTGTACGAAATACCACATTGCATCAATTGCACATGCAATACTAGGAATAGGAGTATTCCATAATAAAAAGTACATAACTCCCCAAACAGGCTGTCCCAAGTAAAATTTATGTACTCCAGCAATAGGCCAGGGTACTACGGTAGATAGTAAAGCTAGGGTAATACCAACTTTACGGTTTTTGGGTTGAGTAAGTAATTTTTCCAATCGTTGCATTGGGGTCTTGATTTTAAGATTTTTTAAATTTACGATATCATACTATATCATTATTGTGGACGAAATAGATTATTTGAAAGACTTGAGTTTATAAAGTTATTTATTAAATTTATTTACGATACGGTAAACCGTAGTTTCCTATGACTTTCAACTCTTCTACAATGTTAGTATAAAGTAAAATAATGATATAAACCAGTATCAACTAGTTAATGTGCAACTATTAATCCAATTGGTTTACGTTTAAATCATAAGGAAAATAAATATGGGATTTTATGATTCGGAAATCGTCCAGAAAGAAGCTAAACAATTATTTGAAGATTATCAATCATTGACGCAATTAGGAAGCGAATATGGAAAGTTTGATCGTAAAGGGAAAAAAATTTTTATTGAGCAAATGGAATCACTTATGGAACGATACAAAATTTTCATGAAACGTTTTGAACTATCTGAAGATTTCATGGCTCAAATAACTATTCAACAGTTAAAAACCCAACTTGGACAGTTTGGAGTAACCCCGCAGCAAATGTTTGATCAAATGAATGTAACCTTGAAAAAGATGAAATCTGAAATAGAAAGCTAGTATCTTTCAAGTAATCAATAACCTTTTAAAAAAGTTTTGAATTATAGATAATAGGCTTTAAAAGTCAAAAGTAGTGTTATCATAATTTCTCGTCTAGATTTCAATTTGAAAATTATGTATGATTTCGTAATTATTGGCGGAGGTATCGTTGGACTTTCCGTCGGTATGAATTTAGGAAAGCGTTTTCCTAATGCATCTATTTTAATTGTAGAAAAAGAAAATAAAATTGCTTCTCATCAAACAGGGCATAATAGCGGAGTAATACATTCTGGAATCTATTACAAACCCAATAGTTTTAAAGCAGAATTTACCCGTAAAGGAAATGAATCAATCGTAGAATTTTGTAAAGCATATGACCTTCCTTATAAAGTATGTGGCAAATTTATTGTTGCTACTAAAGAAAGTGAACTACCATTACTACAAAATTTATATCAACAGGGACTAGAGAATAATCTAGATGTGGAAAAAGCTTCGGCTGAAGAAATTAAAGAACAAGAACCTCATGTAAAGTGCTTAGAGGGTATTAGAGTTCGAAAAGCAGGTATCACTGACTATACAAAAATTTGCCAAAAGTACATGGACTTAATTCAAGAACAAGGTGGTGAATTAAAGCTTAATACAAGAGTGATAGGTATTAAAAATACAGAGAAGAGTAAGGTTTTAGAAACTACACAAGGAACAATAGAAACAAAATTTATGATTAATTGTTCTGGACTATATAGTGACTTTATTACTAGACTAGATGGATTTAAACCTCCGGCTCAAATTATTCCTTTTCGTGGTGAATACTATAAGCTTAAATCTGAAAAAAACTACTTAGTCAATAGTCTTATCTACCCAGTCCCTAATCCTGAATTCCCTTTTCTGGGTGTTCATTTTACTCGTATGATTGATGGTAGTGTACATGCTGGACCTAATGCAGTTTTGAGTCTAAAAAGGGAAGGATATAAAAAAACTGATTTTGATCTTAAAGAATTTTTTGAGATAGTGACCTATAAAGGATTTTGGAAGCTAATTCAAAAACATACAAATGAAGGTATGAAAGAAATTATTCGTTCTTTTAGTAAAATTGCTTTTGTAAAAAGTCTACAGCAGTTAATTCCAGAGGTTACTATAAACGATGTAATTAGCTGTCAAGCTGGAGTAAGGGCACAAGCTCTTAAAGATAATGGTAGTTTAGTAGATGATTTTTTAATTATCCAAAATAAAAACTCACTACATGTTTGCAATGCTCCTTCTCCCGCTGCAACAGCTTCTTTAGAAATTGGTAAGTATATAGTTAATCAAATTTCTTCATGAAAACATTAGGTAATTTGATTAATAAAACATACAGTGTAATAAGCCTTATTTTTGTTTATGGTTTAGTTTTAAACATTAGTTTTTTACTAAATATCAGAATATCCTTTCCAACGATTTATAGGGATACAATCAATATTTAATTGATCTAGCACACGAACTATAACAAAATCTACTAAATCCTCTATAGTTTGAGGTTTATGATACCAAGCTGGAATTGCAGGAACTATTTTTACCCCTACCTCTGCTAAAGTTACTAGATTACGTAGATGTATTAAGCTCAAAGGAGTTTCACGAGGAACTACCACTAGAGGACGTCCCTCTTTTAATTGAACATCAGCTGCTCTTTCTAGTAAATCTGAACTTAACCCTGAAGATAGTTTTGCAATAGTGCTCATACTACAAGGTATGATAATCATGCCTAAAGTATGAAAAGATCCGCTTGCTATACTTGCTCCAATATCTGTCCATCGATGACACTTCAATTCTCCTGCTTTTGCTACTCCTGCCTGATTACGCCAAAATTGTGCTTGCAAATCAGGTTCTATAGGCATTTTAATTTTTTCTTCTGCTTGCCAAACTAAATAAGTAGCCTTAGAAGCTACAATATCAACTGTGTAGTTTGCTTCGAGAAGAAATTTTAAAATACGAACACTATAAATTAAACCAGAAGCTCCGCTAATACCCAAAATCAATGGTTTTCTCACTCAATTAACCTTTCTAATTTAAAATCTTACCGATCAACACTTCTCTTCTTTTTTTTACTTTTAACAAAACATTTTTTGTATCTTCTTTCATACTATACTTTTTATTCTTTAAAAAAATTTAAAGAATATATAGTTTTTTAGATAGTAATAAAATTATATCGTATTGACTTCAATATATTGTCATGACAATAAAAACAAATATGAGTAACTGTCGTTATTGATTGAAAAATTTAGTTTGAATTACAAAACTTAAGATATACGTTTTAGTAGATTTAAGAGTAATATTACAACATATACTTTGTAGTTATTATTTGCAGGATGTAATGCTTGTAAGAGTAAAAATCACGTATATTTTTAGATATTTAAGTTATAAATTATTGTGCTTAATTGATTTTTTTATAATCTATTTTTTTACCAAAATATAATATCCTATTTCATCTTAATAAAAAATATTATCTTTAATTTAAAGATGTATAAAATTTTTATCAAAATTATAATTTTTCTGTTTTATTTTATGTCAATATTAATCTTTATAGAAAGATTTATGGTAGATTTATATGGGACAGATCCAATACGATAACAAAAAACGAATTTTTATAGTTAACGACTAATGAATAAATCTCTATTACCTGTTCCTTCAGGTATTTTTAAGATTTTAGATCTTTCAGGAAATGATAATAATAATAAAGAAAATTCTCTTGAATTTTCTTTGGTACTGCCTACTTATAACGAAGCAGAAAATATTCAAAATATTATTAAGATTTTAAGTAATTTACTAGATAAAGTTGCACCTAATAACTACGAATTAATAGTAGTTGATGATGATAGCCCAGATCATACTTGGCAAGTAGCTTTACAATTAACATCTAATTATCCCCACTTACGTGTTATGCGTAGAATACGTGAGAAAGGTCTTTCTACTGCAGTTATACGAGGATGGCAAGCAGCTAAAGGAGAAATCTTAGGAGTTATTGATGCTGATCTACAACATCCTCCAGAAGTGTTACTAAAACTTCTTCAGGACATGAAAAGTGGTGCAGATCTTGCAGTTGCCAGTAGACATGTTGAAGGGGGTGGAGTTAGTGAATGGAGCGTAGCTCGTCGATTTTTATCTCGAGGTGCACAAATGTTAGGTCTGATGCTATTACCTGAAGTAATAGGTCGCCTTTCTGATCCTATGAGTGGTTATTTTATGGTACGACGCAAATCTATCATTGATAAAGCTCTAAATCCTGTGGGTTATAAAATCTTAATTGAAGTTACAGCAAGAGGGAAAATAAATTGGTTATCTGAAAGAGGTTATGTTTTTAGAGAACGTCAAATCGGGGAAAGTAAAGTTACTTGGAAACAATACATTCAGTATCTTCAACATCTTGTAAGACTTCGTTTATCTCTATCAACACGTTTTTTTCAATTTTGCTTAGTAGGATTAGGTGGAATGATCGTAGACATGGGTATTTTATATATGTTAAGCGATAATAACACTCTAGGATTACCTTTAACTCGTAGTAAAATTGTTGCTGCAGAGTTAGCAATTATTAATAATTTTATATGGAATGATTTCTGGACGTTTAGAGATATTACTTATTTGCAACCAGGCAAACGTTTGAGAATTAGAAGATTTGTAAAATTTAATATTATTTGTTTAACAGGTTTAACCTTAAACATTTTTTTACTAAACTTGTTTTTTAATATATTTAACTTTAATCGTTATTTTGCTAATTTTTTTGCAATTATTGGTGTAACTTTATGGAATTTTTGGTTTAATTTAAAATTAAGTTGGAGAGTTACTGAGACAGATAAATAAATTACAGTTTTATTAGCCATATCTATTAATTAAAAGTGCAATAGTATTTAGTGAAAATATATCCCACATATATAATTTTGATAGGAAAAATTTACTTTCAATATTAACGATATTTTCTAAATGATTAATTCTTAATATTGCTCAATAATTTTATTCTTATTTCTTATACTAGAAAGTCAAAAGTTGGAAATTTTTTATCCAAATCATTTTTAAACCTTTAGTCAATACTTAAACTTATAGTAATGATTAAATATTTCACTATTTTGCTAATTAAGTATATGTTAATGAAAAGGTTAATTCAATTTAAATTAATTTGCACTATCTTTGATATTTAACTGTGAACAACTCTGCAATGACTGTAACAGTAATATTTTTTGTTTACTCGCAATATATTCATTTAAATAATATTCAAAATTAACTAAGTCTTTGTTTTTATCAATCATTTGATATTTGGTTTTACAATAATAACAGTATTTTTTTAAACTAGCTTTTTCAAGGAATATTAGAGATGCTTTTATGATTAAGTCTAAGCGTTCAATGTCATTATCTTCATGTTGTTCTAGTTCACTAAAATTTAATATTTGATTAATACATATTTCAGTTAGAGATGAATCCCAAATAGTTTCTTGAAGTTTATAAATGAGCTGGTACTTATCTATTTTTTCATCATACTGATGGTTATCTTCAAATTCTAATATTTCCGCCCATATTACACGATGTTCTTGCACACTGAAAAATAAGTTTTTAGACTCAAGATCTTTGGATATTTGAGAACGATATTCAGGATAACGAAGATAAACTTTTAATAAATTATTCTCTGCTTCTTTCAATAATTGATCTTCAAGAAGTATATTTACTTTTGTAAACTTTCCGGATTTTTCATTGTTGGTCTGTTTAGCTATTGGCTTAGCCAGTTGCAACTGAAAATTTTTAAGATATATTGGAATTAGTCTTGCATCCCCCTGCGACAAAACTTCCGAACAGTGTCTAATATAGTATTCTCGCTTATTATAATCAGACAGTTTAGACAGTAAATCTATCATTTCTTTCACAATTTTTTCAAAATGGTCAGCCCTTTTTAAATCTTTATTTAATAAAATTTGTTGAATTTGCCAACTAAACCATAATGGAGCGTTGCTGATTAATTCATAATATTGCTCTGTACTATTTTGATTAAATTGTATAAATTCATCAGCATCTTTTCCATTAGGAAGATTTAAAATTTTTAACTGAACTTGTCCTGAATAGACTAAAGATTCTATTTCAGTGATCATCCTTTGTGTAGCTTTAATTCCTGCATTATCAGCATCAAAGTTAAAAACAATTTGTTTTGAATCTGTATATCTCAATAACTTTCTAAGCTGAGCTTTACTAAAAGTAGTACCTAATGAAGCTACTGTATTGTTGATACCTGCCTCATGAAGTGAAATTACATCAAAATATCCTTCAACAACAATAGCTTGATCTAAATTGCGTATATTTTTATAAGATTGGTCTAAAGCAAATAGAATTTTACTTTTACTAAAGAGAGCAGTCTCAGGAGAATTTAAATATTTTGGTTCCTGATTATTTAGACTTCTTCCTCCAAAAGCAACAATACGTCCTTGAACATCCTTGATAGGAATCATTATTCGTCCACGGAACGTATCATAATAACCGTTACCCTTATTTCTTCGCTTAATCATTCCTGTTTGTTCAAGAAGATCAGTAGAATATTTTTTATATTCTACCAAATAAGAATATAAGGTTTCCCAGCCTTCTGGAGAATATCCTATATTAAATTTTGATATGGTTTCTAATTTTAATCGTCTTTTATTAATTAGATAATCTAAAGCTTGGGTTCCTGATGGCTCATGTAGCAAATGTTCATAGTAATTTGCTGATGTTGCTAAAATTTCATAAAGCTGGTCTTGAAGGGAAATTTTTTCTTGTAATGTTTTAGTATTTTCTGATTCTAACTCTTTAATAGGAATTTTATATTGCTTAGCTAATTCAAGTACAACTTGATGAAAAGGTTCTTTTTTAAGTTCCATTAAAAATTTAATAGCATTACCCCCTGCTCCACATCCAAAACAATAAAATAACTGTTTGTCAGGATTAACTGAAAAACTAGGAGTTTTTTCATTATGAAAAGGACATAGGCCGACGTAATTTTTCCCTCTTTTTTTTAATACAACATGCTCAGAAATAACTTCATATATATTAGCTCTTTCTTTAATTTCTTCTAAAGTATCAGAGGGTATACGTAAAAAGCTCATAAAAATTAATAATGAAATTTTGTAGGTTATTTATTTAAGTTAGGAACTTAGCTCAAACATCTTTAGTAGATATGTACAAAAGATATATTTATTAAGTAAAACATTATTAATGAAATAATAAATTAAAGTATTATTAATTACTATTCACTAACCAAGAAAATTCACCAATTCCATACCAAAAATATACAAATATAACGGACATTAAAAAGGTTATCAAAAAGCTTATAGTTAGGTAATCAAAATTATTGAATGATGATTCATGTAAATAAGTTCTGTTAGAGCTCCCCGAAAATGATTTAGATTGCAATACAATTTCTATTTGATTCGTTTTAGCCATGGAATTGAGAATTAGAGACACAGCAAGATTTAAGTAAATTATAGCTTTTTTTTTAAAGCTAACTTTATTTAAAGCCAACCCTCTTAACTTCTGAGCTTCTAAGATAGATTGTATTTCTTCAACTAAGAGGGGGAAGAATCTCAAGGTAGAGGAAAAAATAAAAACAATCTTATATGGTATTTTCATTTTTACCATTCCTATAACCATGTCGTTGACATCAGTAGTAAAAATCCCTAATGGAATTATTAAAACCATATTTAAGGTCTTAAATATTATGTTAAGTCCATAAAGTATACCTTCATAATTCATTGTCAGCCCTCCAATCCAGAACCAGCTACTAGGTAAAATAAAAATAGGAGTTAAATCATTTATATTTAACAAGACTTTTATCTGATCAATATAAAAAAATCCTGTAACAATTAATATAAAGGAGTGAAAAGGTATCATGAACATAAATATTTTTTTAAAATAATTTAGCTGTATTCCAGCTAAAATACAACCATATCCGATAACTAAACTTAATAAACCCTCAGTAAAAGGGCTTTCCCAAAGGAATGTAATTATAGTAACAACTATAATCATCAATAATTTGGTTCTAAAATCTAAGTAAGTAAAAAACGATTTTTTATTAACTGTTTCAAATTTCATGATAATTAAAGCAATCTACTATTTCATCAGGTGTTAAAGCAAGATATTTATTGTCTATATTTCGATTTATTTCTTGCATCAAGAAAACTGCTTGAGGCGGAAAAAGATAAGTAGACTTTAATAGTTCTAGGTCATGATAGGCTTCATTGATGGAAGTATCTAGTATAATTTTCCCTTCTTTCATAAGAATAACCCTCTCAGCATAGTTTGACATCAGATACAGATGATGGGTTATGACTATAATAGTTTTTCCGGCTTCATGTAATTTACGAGTAATATCCAGGATTGAACAAGCACCTTTGTAATCTTGACCAGTTGTAGGTTCATCAAAAATAATTATTTCTGGTTCCATAGCTAAAATTGCAGCAATAACGATTCGTGCACGATCACCTTTAGCTAATGAAAAAGGATGAGATTGAAGAAACCCTAGTAAACCAAGTTCTTCTAAGATTACATAAACTTTATTTTTAATTTGACTTTTATCATAACCTAAATCATTTAAGGCAAAAGCTACTTCATCTTCTACTGTCATGTTGAAAATTTGGTTGTCAGGATTTTGTCCTACATATCCAATAATTTTAGATATATCACTGATAGATAAAATTTTCGCATTCTTGTTTTTTATTTGTACAGTTCCCTGTGTGGGTTGTAAAAGATTTAAGAAATGCTTAACTAAAGTACTTTTTCCTGAGCCATTTTGACCAGCAATTAAAACATACTCTCCTGAAAAAATATCAAGAGATACTTGATTTAATGCCTTTAACTTATTCTTATAATAATAAGTTAAATCTTTTGCAGATAATAAGCGTACTAAATTTTTTTTGAGTGTTTTATGATTTTTTTTGACAGTAGTTGGTATTGTAATATTGCTTTTTATCTTTTTTAAGATTCTAATTCCTTGTTCCAACGTAACAGGAATTTTAGATAAATTAATTCCTTTCGCTTTAATATCGTAGAATATTTTAGCTACTTGTGGAGGACGTAGATCGTGAGACTCTATTAAAGGAATTTTTGTATATATCTCTTGTGGAGATCCTATCTCAATTATTTCTCCATGAGATAGCAAAGCTAAGCGATCGCTAAACTGAGCCATTTCTTCTGATGCATGAGATACCATTACAATTGTTATTCCTAATTCTTTATTCAATTCTTTAACAACAGAAAAAACTTCTTGAGAACCTACGGGATCAAGCTGTGAAGTTGGTTCATCTAGTATTAATAGTTTCGGCTTTAAAGCAATTGCTGCAGCAATTGCCAAACGTTGTTTTTGTCCCCCTGATAATTCCTGAGGGTGTTTGTTTTCCGTCCCTTCTAATCTAACTGCCGTTAAAGCAGATGAAATACAAGTGATAATTTCTTCACGCTTAATACATAAATTTTCTAATGCAAATGCTATTTCATTAATAACTGAAGTTGATACTAACTGAGTTTCTGGATCCTCAAAGACAGAACCTATATAGCGAGATAAATAGCTTACTGGATATTTTAGAGTGTCTAATCCTGCTACTTTGATATATCCGAAAAAGCGTCCCCCATAAAACTGTGGAATTATTCCATTTAGTGTTAGACATAATGTTGTTTTTCCGGATCCGGTAGGACCTATAATTCCTAAAAACTCTCCTTTCTGAATATTTAAAGAAATATTTTTAAGGACGGGTTTTGTCGAATTAGGATAAACATAAGAAACCTTATCTAAACTGGCTATTATTTCCATAATGGTTAATAGATTGCTGATTGAGGTTTAACAATACTGATAGCTCGTAATCCATAAATGACACGAATACCTATAAAAGTTCCCACTAAAGAACGAACTAAATTTTCTAAAGGCATTACTGGAATCAAAAATACCCAAACTTTTTCTGGCCAATTAAATATAGTGTAGGTAATAAAGACTTGGCTTAAATGATACATACCACTAATTGTCCAGCTTCCAAAAAATAAACCTAGTGACAATAAATATAAATTCTTGCTGTGAATCCAACTTGCAAACAAAGTACGAGTAGGTAAAACGAAAAATAATAGTCCTGACCAGTCAATTAAAGAACCTTTAATAATTATAGAGATCGGAACTCCATTATTGAATGCACGAAACATATAGAAAAATAAAATAATAATGAAGAAGACCGCCATGCCGATCCACCAATATCGACGGTGCTTTCCAATAGTCATAGTACCTGCTGCGAAACTACTGATTATTGCCCCAAAAATAGAAACAGGAGGTATTCCTGCAGTATGTGGAGCTAGAAAGACACCCATCAAAGTTCCTATCCCACTGGCCATTGCGCCACCAAATGGTCCTAAGATCCAACCCAAAAGAGGGAATATACCTTGACTTAGAGGGAAAATTCCTCCAGCTCCGATAGTAATGGAAAAAGGAATAAAATTTAAAACTGTTACAACCGCAGACATTACCATTATGTGGTTTATTGGAGTTCCATCTAAGGAAGCGCTTCCAAGAGATTTTACTTCTCGTTCTTCGCCCTGAAGTTCTTCTTCCATAACGTTTAGTGCATATGAATTTTTGGCTTGAGAGTTTTTATCCATATCCACTGAAAAGATAAAAAATTATAATATCAAAAACTTATTGAAATAAATAATAAGATAATTGTTTCATTTAATCTCTTAATGCGCATTATAACTGATAGATAATAATTATCTTATTATTTATAGCCAAAATAGGTTTAGTAATAAAAAATGTATTGCTATAAAGTACCAACACGACAATCTCTTAGCCACAAGCGAATTCCTTGGCCAACTGCACTATTAATAGAATTTCGAGAAGGTAATGATAATCCATTACTATTATCTATATGAGCTAGTTTTGAAGAAAGAGATATCAATCTCCAGCTATCAGCTTCTTTAGATAAAAATATTCGATAATGATTTTGTAAACGAAAAACTTCTTTATTACTATAATGCCGTTCTAAGGTGGTAAAAAATGCTTGCTTTGTATTATTTGGAAGTAAAGATTTATACTGAGAGCTTCTTAACGGAAGAGCTTTTAGTTCTGGCTTCCCTGCTAAGATAATATAACTATATGTATTTATTTGATTACTCCTTCTTGATTTTTGGGCTACACGATTTGCATAACTAGGCAAGTCGTGTAGCAATTGTGTCATAAGGACCTCAAAACTTCTTGGACAGTTTTTTTTTAACTGAATTAATAGATAAATACTTGTTGTTTTTCGCACTGTATAAATGATCAGAGTTTTGTACTGTCGTAATAGCATAGCCATTAGGCATACAAATTACATGAAAAACACTAATAATACCTAAAAAATAGGATTTTAATATAAATAAAGTTTTAAATTGTGATGTCATTAATAATACGGTTCCATGCTTCAATTGGATTATCTGCCATGGTTATTGGACGCCCAATAACCAAATAATCTGCACCTGCTTCTAGAGCTTGTTTAGGTTGCATTATTCTTTTTTGATCTTTAACTTGAGACCAAGAAGGTCTTACCCCTGGACAAACTAATATGAAGTTTTCTCCACATAATTGTCTGATTTGAGAAACTTCATGAGGAGAACATACTGCTCCATCAATACCTAATTTTTGTGCTAATAAAGCCATGTGCAGAGCATATTGTTCTAATTCTACTGAAATTTTCAGATCACAATTCAATTCTTTTGAATTTAAACTTGTAAGAAGCGTTACCGCTAAGATTTTGGTTGTAGAAGAACTAGAAGCAATAGCTTTGGCCGCAGCCTCCATCGCCTTTTGCCCAGCAGCTGCATGAATAGTTATTAAATCTACACCATGATTACTAGCAGATTTGCATGCTCCAGCGATAGTGTTGGGAATATCGTGAAATTTTAAATCTAAAAAAATTTTTTTTTTGTCTATCCTTAAGTAAACTAAATATCTCTGGTCCCAGAGCAACAAATGCTTCTAGTCCCACCTTCCAAAAACTTACTTGAGGTAGTTTGTCTAGAAGATTAACTACAGCTTTCTTGTCAGAGACATCTAATGGAACAATTATTTGATTAGTAGAGAACATTGGTAAAAGGATAAGATTATTGAATTTTATTAAATGTAAAAGTTGGTTTCATAAAAATCTATTGCTAAAAATTGTTGTTTATACGTAAAACAACGTATAGAAGCATAACAAAATTAACAATGATCTAATATATTATCTTTAATTTGGTTCTTATTAGTATATTTCTCTTATGTAGATATATTTTTTTATAAACGTAACCAAAATGTAGGCAATATTCCTGATCTGTGATACGAATCAATAGTATTTGCTTAGTTTCAACTATGGTTGAGGTATTTCACATTTCTAATGATCGATATTTTTCTATATAGTTATTTTATGATTTATGATAATCATATAAGAGAACTAGCTTGAGAATTATTTTTTTATAAAATTAATATGCATCATGTATCTATTCATACAGCTAACATCCATAAAGCAATAGCTTTTTATCAGATTCTAGGTTTCACTATTCAGACCCGTTTTGTTATAGGCTACACTTTGGCTTGTTGGATGGAAGGATTGGGAGGAAGGATTGAACTAATTGAAATTCCTGAGCCTAAAAAAAAATTAAACATTTTTTATGATAATAGTCATGTTGGTTATTATCATATATCTTTTGATTTAACTCATCATACTTCAGGGCTTTCTGTATGGCTGAGTAAATTAAAAATCAACTTTTCTAAATATGAATATGCTCAAGAAAACCTTGATGATTCTTCGTTCCCTATTATTTTACTTGAACCTAAAGAACAGGTTATTGGCGATAAACTTTATGAAATAGCTTTTATTCAAGATCAAGATGGACTGCCTTTAGAATTTATTCGAATTTTAAAGAATAATATTTAGTTTAACTACTTCTGATGCATTAAAAATATAGTAAAAATCCTATCAAATGATTTTCTGCTTAAACAAAAAATCATTTGATAGGATTTTGAATGATTTTTAGAGTAAGTAAACTAATACAAAAAGAATAATCCAAACTACATCGACAAAATGCCAATAAATCTCTGCTGCTTCAACACCAAAATGAGATTCACTTGTATAGTGCCCTTCTTTAGAAGAACGCCATAAAACTGCTAATATCATAAAAAGTCCGAAGGATACATGCAGCCCATGAAAACCCGTTAAAACATAAAAACAGCTAGCAAATAAATTTGTAGTTAATCCCATCTCCAAGTGGAAATACTCATACATTTGACCTGCTAGGAATACAAAACCCATTAGAGCTGTTACTCCAAACCAAAGTTTTAATCCAGAAACATCGTTCCTTTTGATAGCTGCTTTCCCTTTATGCATAACGAAACTACTAGAAACTAAGATAAGAGTATTAATTCCTGGTAATAGTAGTTCCAGCTCTGGTGTTCCTGTGGGTGGCCAAATAGGCATTATAGTTTTATAAACTATAAATGCACTAAATAATCCTAGAAAGATAGAACTTTCCGCTATTAAAAATAGGACTAGACCGAATAATCTATGATCATGATGAACATGAGTCGTTTCATGAGATTTTTGAATCGCTGAACCTTGCATAACAAATTAAATATTGAAATAATTTAATGAAAAGTATGAACAAAATAGACTATCTTTTATTGGAAAGATAGAAATACGACTTACTTAGAGTTAGAACTCGTTTCAGTGGGGGTATCTCCAAAAACCTTTTCAAAATCAAATTCTTCAGAATTTAAACCGTAATCGTACGGTCCTGCCCATAGGACAGGTTTTCCATCAAAATTTTCAATTGCGGGAGGAGATGATGTTTGCCACTCTAAAGTATATGCTCTCCAAGGATTTCGGCTAACTTTTTCACCACTAGCTAAACTTAGGAATATATTTATAACGAAAGGTAAGGTTGACAGACCAAGTATATAAGCTCCTATAGTAGCAATTTCATTTAAAGGCTGAAATTGAATATCGTATAATGCAATACGACGATTCATTCCTAATAGTCCTAATTCATGCATAGGCATAAATGATACATTCAAGCCTATGAATAATAAAAGAAAATGAGCTTTTCCAAGAAATTCATTGAACATCCTTCCCGTCATTTTTGGGAACCAATGATAGAAGCCTGCAAATAAACCCATAGATGCTCCTCCAAAAAGAACATAATGGAAATGAGCTACTACAAAATAGGTATCATGAACGTGAATGTCAAAAGGTACTGCAGATAACATTACTCCGGTCAAGCCACCTAACGTAAAAATAGTAAGAAAACCAAATCCAAAAAGGAAAGGAGTATTTAAGTTTATTTTGCCTCCCCAAATTGTTGCACACCAGCCAAATACTTTAATGCCTGTAGGAATAGCGATCAACATTGTAGCGGCCATGAAAAACATCCTTAACCATCCAGGTATACCACTAGTAAACATGTGGTGAGCCCAAACAATCAAACCAAGAAAACTAATTCCTAAACTGGAATAAGCAATAGCTCGATAGCCAAAAATAGGTTTTCTTACATGTACAGGTAAAACATCAGAAATAACTCCAAAAAAGGGCAAAATCATAATGTAAACTGCCGGATGTGAATAGAACCAAAACATATGTTGATAAAGTACCGGATCCCCGCCACCTGCAGGGTTAAAAAAGCTGGTTCCAGCAATCAGATCAAAAGATAAAAGAACCAATGCTGCAGCCAACACAGGAGTAGATAATAAAATCAAAGTCGAAGTTGCTAGCATAGACCAACAAAACAATGGCATGCTATGCAGATCCATTTCTTTGATTCGCATTTTTAATATAGTAGTTAGAAAATTTATAGATCCTAAAATTGAAGAAGTTCCTATTAGAAGAACACTTAAGATCCAAATTTCTTCGCCCCATATTCCACTAACTAAGCTTAAAGGTGGATAAGAAGTCCATCCAGCTTGTGCAGCTCCTCCGTCAACAAAAAAGCTTAATAGTAACAAAATACCTCCTGGTGGTGTTAACCAAAAGGCTAATGCATTAAGCGTAGGAAAAGCCATATCTTCAGTCCCTATCATTAAGGGAATTAGATAATTAGCAAAAGCTGCCCCAGCTGGTACGATCCATAAAAAGATCATAATCGTACCATGCATAGTTAAAACTTGGTTGTACAAGAAGGGAGTTATAAAGTCAGGTTCAGGAGTAGCTAATTCTGTTCTAAGAACCTCTGCAAGAGCTCCACCTATGAAATAAAAAAGAAATGATGTAACTAGGTACTGAATTCCAATAACCTTATGGTCTGTACAAAAGGTAAAGTAATCGGTCCATTTCCTTTGTTGATGTTGTGTTTTGGTTGATTCGATGATGGTTGTCATAGAATTTTAATCAATAAATTAAGCTAAGCTTAGATAAAGGATTACAAATAAAATTCCGAGTTAAGATTTTAATCTTAAGAATCCTGATGAGAATAATTATGAGTTAACTCAGCTACAGTATCTTTTTCTGTATCCATATTCTCAATATAAGAAGTTAGGAATTTTTCATTAGAAGAACTATCGTCAACAGTTAAAGTTTTTTCAAGATATGCTTCTTGAACGGGTTGATTGGATTTTATCCATTCTTCATAAGAATCTTGATCTTCAACATGAAGAACAGACTTCATACCCCCATGGTAAGGACCACACAACTCTGCACAAACAATAGGATAATCCCCTTTAAGAGAAGGAATAAAAGAAATAATACTTTGACGTCCTGGAATAGTATCTTGTTTTAAACGCAGCTGAGGTACCCAAAAAGCATGAAGTACATCTTTAGCAGTCATATTAAGTTGAACTGGCTGATTATTAGGAACATGAAGCTCACCAGAAACAATACCTGTTTCTGGATATGTAAATAGCCAAGCATATTGCATGGCTTGAACATTCACTTGTAAAGCCTCTTTCCCAAATGACTTTCCAATCCCCAAGGCTATTTGATCATCGTTATTATCTATTGCTATTTGTTGAGGAGGAACATTTCTACTATTGACGGGATCTAGTCCTCCAAGCTTGTTATAAGTTTGAAAACTGTAAAAAGCAAGGATGAAAACAATCACCGTAGGAATAGCTGTCCATACTATTTCTACGGCAACATTTCCTTCTATATGAGGCCCATCGCTAGTGTCTCCTTTTTTACGACGAAATTTGATAAGACTATAAACTAAGGCACCTTCTACTATAAGAAAAAGTCCTGTAGCGATAGTCATCATAAAGTTAAATAATTTATCCACTTCTTTTGCATTTTCAGAAGCGGCTACTGGCATCAATCCATGATTCTGACCATACCAGAGGCTGATTAATGTGATAAGAACACCAGCTATAAGGGTGATAATACTACGTTGGATGTTCACGGCTATTAAATAAATTAGACGATTACCTATTTAATAACATTAAAGCTAAGTCTTGAAAAAAAATTAGTTTTTTATAACAGTTTTATTAAATCTTTTTTTTTTCTTTAGGATCTAACTAAGTAATGACCCATATGATTTAGGAAGATACAACTAAAAACAAATGCTAAATTTTTTAGACCTGGAGAAATCATAAGATAGAATCAAGAGGTTAAACTTATATTTAATAATTATAAGAAATTTTAGCAATAGCTAATTTAGCTTAAAATATAAATTAATTACTTTGAAATATTTTTTGTTTATTGACTTTATGATTTAGGATATGGAAACCAAACAAGACAGATTGAACTTAATTACTAACGTTACTGGAGAACCTTATCAACCAGTTAGGCTTTATTACAACATATCTAATAAAGAATCAGTTTTAAATATTTTTCGTAAGTTACAATGCCTAGAATTTCATTCTCCAAGTGATCGTTGGTATTGGTTTTATTCCGAAGAAGCAAAAAAAATAAGATTTGAAAAATCTTACAATAAAATTTCTAAAGAAAATGGCAATATTTCTTTGGGATATTTTATTTTTCTTGATAATGAGAAAATGATTTTGGAAGTTCGTTCTTTCGAACGAGTACTAGCAGCAATAAGTTTTTTTAAAACTAGGCTTAATTGGCGTATTGCAGAACCAGTGAAATTACGCCTAGTCAACAAATTATCTAGTTGTTCAGTTGACGAGAATCCGAAGCCTCCTAGTTCTTTTGCCGATTTTTTTGATCAAGATAATAATGTTGTTGTACACGACCCTGAAGGTTTAACAAAAGAAATAGAACTTATAAGCAGTCAATATGCGACTGAAATAGAGAAGAACGAAGCAATAACTAGCTATATGGAAAATAAATCTAAATATCCTCTATCTGAAATTGAAGAAATTCCCGTTAATATTCATGGTCATGGATTATCAATTTTGGAAATGGCATTAAAAATGAGACAAATTGAAGCTTGGGAGCATTGGGAAGGAAATAAAAGTTTTACTCAGTATGATTTAATCCAAAAAATACTAAAACATGTTCCGGAACATACTTCTTGAAAAATGATAAAAAAATTAATGTTTCATTATTATTTTGTTTAATACCAAATTGTAAAAATTATAGTTTATGTATATGAATCAACAGAATAATAATCTTATAAAACTAAATATAGTTGATATAAATAACGATGGAGAGGGAGTAGGCAAGTTCGAAGGAAAAACTATTTTTGTCCCTAATACAGTTACTGGAGATGTTGTTTTAGTACAACTAAATTTTATTAAACAAAAATACGCGTACGGAAAAATAAAAAAAATTATTCACTCTTCTCCCTACAGAATTCGTCCAAGTTGCATTGTTGCAGATAAATGTGGTGGTTGCCAGTGGCAACATATATCTCCTGAATATCAGCTTTATATTAAACAAAATAAAATTATTCAATCTCTACAAAGAATAGGCAGATTTAAAGATGTCTTCGTTTTACCAATTTTGTCATCTTCACAAATATTTGGTTATCGAAACAAAGCTACTTATCCTTTAGGCTACTCAAAATTTGGAAATGTAAATGCAGGATATTATCAGCGTTATAGTCATAAACTAATCAACCTTAACCAATGCCCAATACAGGATTCTCGTTTAAACTCTTTTCTGGCTGAGATTAAAGTAGACATAGAAAAGCAAGGATGGAGTATTTACAATGAGAAAACTTATCAAGGACATCTGCGTCATCTAGCTTTGCGTATTGGTCAAAACAGTGGCGAAGTTTTGCTAACTCTCATTAGTACCACTGGTAATATTACGAAAATTAAAGAACAAGCAAAATTGTGGTTAGAAAGATATCCAAACTTAGTTGGAGTTTTAGTCAATAAAAATTCTGAAAAAAATAATAAAATTTTTGGGAATCAAACTTTTAGTATTGTTGGAAAACCTTTCTTAAAAGAAAGGTTTTTCAACATTGATTTTAAATTAAGACCTGATACTTTTTTTCAAGTTAACGCTCAAAGTGCAGAGACATTATTACATTCTTTATTAGATAACCTAATACTAACTGGCAAAGAAAAAATAGTTGATGCTTACTGTGGAATTGGTACCTTCACCTTGCCTCTCGCGAAAAGAATTAGCCACGCTATTGGAATCGAAATTAGTCATGATTCTATCGAACAAGCCAAAGCTAATGCTGAATTAAATAACATAAACAATGTAGAGTTTTATCAAGGTGCAGTGAAAGATATATTGCCCACATTAAATATTTTTCCTGATATTGTTTTACTAGACCCTCCACGAAAAGGTTGCGATGATAGTGTTATAGAAACATTAAGAGAAATTTGTCCCCCTTTGATAATTTATATAAGTTGTCAGCCTTCAACACTAGCTCGTGATTTGAAGAAGATATGTTATCAGAATTTATATAAAATCTTATGGGTCCAGCCAGTTGACTTTTTCCCTCAGACATCTCATCTAGAGTCAATTGTAGCAATTAGACGTATAATTTAATATGGTGTTACATTAAACAAAATTAGCTAAATAATATTTCTCATTGATAACAATTTATTATTAGATTTATTGCTCGAAAAATTAGTAAAATGAAGTTAGATAAAGTAAGTAACTATTGAGAGAGAATTACAATTAGTTAAAGGTTAGATTCGTAATATATTATTTAAGAGGTAACAGTACATGGTTGCTATTTCCCTACCATCAATAAAGCGATATAGCCGTACGATGACTTTTACATCAACATTATATTTATTTCCAGTTCTTGATTTGTTGTTAACTGAAGTCCCGGATGAATTGAAACCAGAAATAAGGCTAGGTTTGCAAGAAGCACTTGTTAATGCTGCAAAACATGGAAATAAACTGGATCCATCAAAATCTATTATTGTTCAATTTTTTGTTAACGACAACGATGGATATTCGTGGATCATATCTGATCAAGGAGTAGGATTTACCTCTTGTAATAATCATAAAAATCCTACCAAGAAAAAATTTCCTCCTGATGATTCTGAAAATGGTAGAGGTTTTTATGTACTGAATGAAATTTTTGATCATGTCTATTGGGATCAAAAGAGAACTCAGCTAAAATTGTCTAAACAAGTTAAAAAAGTCAAAATAACGATTTTCTCTTTTTTGACGTTATTTCTAAGTAGCTTCAAGTCGAAAATTTATTAACTTAGCTTCAAAAATATACAGCTATTAATATAAATAAACAATATGCAATCTATATTGAAGATTAAATTTTTATAATCCAATGTTTATTAATTAATATTTAAGAATAAATTATCTAAAAATCAATCTTAATTCATTATATTCATACGTTACAATAAAATGATATTAAATTTAAAGATAAATAAAACTAGTTAAGTGGCAAAGATATTAGTAACAGGAGCGGCTGGTTTCATTGGATTTCATTTAAGTCAATATCTCTTAAAAAATAATAATACTATTATTGGTATTGATAACTTAAATTCTTATTATGAAATTTCACTTAAAAAAGCGCGTCTCGATCAACTTAAAACTGAAAAAAAATTTACTTTTTGTCTAGTAGACATAGCTGATCAAAAGCATATTTCTCAAATATTTACTGAACATCAATTTGATTATGTAATTCATTTAGCTGCTCAAGCTGGTGTCCGTTATTCTATAGAAAACCCATATACTTATGTAGATAGTAATTTAACTGGTTTTATTAATATTCTAGAAGGATGTCGTCATGGGAATATTAAGCATTTAGTATATGCATCATCCAGTTCTGTATATGGAGCAAATAAAAAAATTCCTTTTTCCATTTCAGATAATGTCGATCACCCCTTAAGCTTATACGCAGCCACAAAAAAGGCTAATGAATTGATGGCATATACATATAGTCATCTATATAATATTCCTACAACAGGGCTACGTTTTTTCACAGTTTATGGTCCTTGGGGAAGACCAGATATGGCGTACTTTTTATTTACAAAATCAATACTGTCAGGTCAACCTATCAATGTTTTCAATCAAGGCAATATGAAGAGAGATTTCACATATATTGAAGACATTGTTGAAGGAATTGCAAAAGTTATAGATAGGATTCCTATGAGTTCTAAAACTAATGGATTAGAATCGCAAGTACCTCATAAACTTTATAATATTGGTAATAATAAACCAGTCAATCTTGAATACTTTATTGAAGTACTAGAAGAATGCTTAGGATGTAAGGCCGTTAAGAACTACTTGCCAATGCAGCCAGGAGACGTACCGATAACTTATGCAGATATAGATGATTTAGAAAAGGATATAGGATTTAAACCTAATACTGACTTAAGAGTGGGTTTAGAAAAATTTGTAAGTTGGTATCAGGAATATTATATGTAAATAATTAATGGTATTTAAAATATTGATAAATAGTTTTAGAAAAATTTTGAATTAATTCTCTACCAGCAGGATCATCATAATCTCTTTCTACAAAAATTGCTCCAATATAACGTCTCCCTGTAGGCATATCAATGATACCTGCATCTGCGATAATAGTACCAATGTCTCCAGTTTTATGAGCAATACTTGCATTTCTTTCTAATCCTTTTGGCAATAAAGTTTTTGTTTTTGTCTCTCTCATAATATTCAAAAAGCGATCACGCGATCTTAAGCTAATTAGATTTCCTTTTTCTATTTTTAACAAGAGTTTAGCTAAATCTTCAGGACTAGTTCTATTTGTACCATCTAAATCTGGCAAAGAATTATTAATAACTGTTTGCCTCATTCCCCACTTTTTAAAACGTTCATTTAGAAACAATTTTCCACCGATTTGTCTTATTAGTAACTCAGTAGCTGTATTATCACTAATAATAATCATTTTTCTGGCGATTTCCAAAGCAGTGAATTGTTTTCCTGTCTCCATATATTGCATATTCCCTGAACCACCAACAATTATCTCTTTATCCATAGTGATCATTTGATCAAGAGATATATCTCCGGCATCAACCTTTTCAAAAAAAGCTACTAAGATAGGAATTTTAATAGTACTAGCTGCAGCTATGGATTTAGTACCATTAAAATTTACATAGGTATTACTATCTAGGTCAAGAAACCATGCTTTAGGCTCAACATTTGGGTATTTTGTATTAATACTTTCTAATTGCTTTTTAAGATTGATCAACTCTCTTGCAGCAAATTTTTTAGTGTCACTATTAAGGAACTTTTCACGAAAAAGTAAATTATTATTGAAATATGTTGTCGAATAAGAAGAGGTTCTATATTTAGAATTTAAAACAGGAAGTATCACACCTGTAGTTATTACAATACCTACCCCTATAATACTAAAGCGTATAGCGTATATAGCAATTTTGCTTAATTCTTTGAAAGAAATTTTTGTAAGTAATTTACGGTATTTTAAATTATTCATAAAAACTTTTTTAGCTTGTAACTTAATAAAATAATTATATTCGTATTCAGTTAAGTCATTAAATTAAAATCTATAAGTTGTTTAATTTAAGTTAAAAATCTTATATATTTAAGAAACTTATATTAAATAATTTAAAATTTTATAAAGAACTAATTTTCAACTCACATAAGCAAAATTTAAGACTTGTATAGATTAATTACTAGTATGATTTTTAAATTTAACATTAGCAATGTAGCCTAATTATAGCGTCGCTTATTAAAAATAAATGAGTTAAGCGTTAACTAAAAATTACTTAGATCAAAAAATAAAATATATTTAATTATTATATTAAAAACACAAACATTAATTAAATAAATATGATTGAAGCCCATATTGAAAATGGGCCCAATTATTAATTGGTTAATTTTAAATTAAAAACTAAACACAAAAATCTTTACTCACATAACCAACTCTTTAATGTGGGTTCCCAACTAATTAACTCTTGTTCATTAAACCAGAGATTTATTTCCCCTTTAGCAGTTTCAATAGCATCAGAACCGTGAATTAAATTACGGCCCACATTTATACCAAAGTCTCCACGAATAGTTCCTGAATCAGCTTCTAATGGATTCGTGGCTCCAATTATTTTTCTGGAAGATGCGACGACCCCTTCACCTTCCCATACCATCGCCACAACAGGAGAAGAGCATATGAATTGAACTAAGTCTTTAAAAAAAGGACGCTCTTTATGAATACCATAATGCTCCTCTGCTAGTTCTTTATTAACTGACATTAATTTTAATCCTAGCAAAGTGAATCCTTTAAGTTCAAAACGACTTATGATTTCGCTGACTAATTTTCTCTGTACACCATCAGGTTTGATCATAATAAATGTACGTTCCATTCAGTTACTCCTTTAAATCAAATAAAAATAATAATTGTTCCTTAAAATTCTATAGTAATATCTAAATATTTAGGTAGTTTTTATATAAATAATAATTTTTTTAAAATTTCATAATTAATTGAATCTGTTAATTTTATTCGATAGTACCCATATCAAAATACTGTATAAATAAAAAACTATTTTGCACATCATTATATAGTCTTTAAAATTGTAAAATCAGTAACTATAAAGCGAGTTTTTGATTTTTCACAAGAAGAGATGAGTACAATTCAATATTGAGAAGATCTAGTCAAAATATTTAATTTTTAAGTGAATCTATAAAATTAAATATCTCTCTCTTCGCATATATGGTGATAATATTTATAATTCTATCAATTATCTAACAATGCTTAAGTCTTTCAAGTTAAATATAGTTATATTTTTTGGATTATGTGGACTAATTGTGAGCGGGATTACTGGTTGCAGTTATAACAATGTTCCTGCGACTGACAAAAAACTAGAATTTTGGACAATGCAATTAGAACCCAAGTTTACTTCATATATTACTAATCTAATTGAAGAATTTGAAGAAAATCATGAAAATGTAACCATTCATTGGACTGATATTCCTTGGGAGGTAATGGAAAATAAAATCTTAACAGCAGTCCTTTCAAATACTACTCCAGATATAGTTAATCTTAATTCTAGCTTCGCTGCAAAATTAGCTAACCGTAATGTCTGGCTAGATTTTAATCAATATATTCCTCAAAAAATTAAGAAAAGTTATCTTCCAAATATTCAAAATTCTAGTAGTATAGATAATTCTATTTTCGGATTACCATGGTATTTAACTACTCAAATTACTTTATATAATAGAAATTTATTTGAAAAATCTGGTTTAACTAGCCCACCAAAAACTTTTAATGACTTAGTAAATGTTGCAATTAAAATAAAAAAAGAAACTGGAAAATATGCTACTTTTTTTACTTTTGTACCTGGAGATTCTGGAGAAGTTTTAGAGTCCTTAATTAAGATGGGAGTTACATTAATTGATGACGAGGGAAAGGCAGGATTTAATACACCTGAAGGGGTAAAAGCTTTTCAGTACTGGGTTTTTTTGTATAAAGAAGGTTTGCTGCCTCCAGAAGTTTTAACACAAGGACATAGACATGCTCTTGATCTATATCAGTCTGGAGAAATCGCATTAATATCAACGGGTGTAGAGTCATTTTCAATGATTCAAAAGAATGCTCCAACTATTGCAGCAATCTCTGGTTCTGCTCCACAGATTACTGGTAGTACTGGAAAGAAAAATGTTGCGGTCATGAATCTATTTATTCCTCAAAGTACTAAAAAAGTAAAAGAAGCAATAAGATTTGCAGAATTTGTAACTAATACTAATAACCAATTAGTCTTTGCAAGGCAGGCTAATGTTTTGCCTTCAACTATAGATGGGATTAAAGCTTATACATCTGAACAAAAAAAATTACAATCTTCGACTCCTTTGTCTGATGCGATTACTATCAGTGCAAATCAACTAAAAAATACAGAAACATTAATACCTATACAAAAAAATATGAATCAATTGCAAAAAATTATTTATGAGCATTTACAATATGCGATGTTAGGAAAAAAATCTGTTAAGCAGTCTTTGTCTGATGCCGCCGAGGATTGGAATAACTTTATTGTCAAATAAACAATAAGAAATCATGGCAGAAAATAATTAATTTCAGCTTGCGAAATAAACAATTATTTTTTTGCTTAATATTGTACACATATGTCAAATATGGATGATTATCATTTATAATGTGATGTTAATAATGGGGCTATAGCTCAGTTGGATAGAGCAAGCGCCTCCTGAAGTTCGGGCATTCTGATTGGAAACATCAGACATGAATGTGGTCAAATTCAAGGAAACCTAAGTTCTTATTGGGATAAGGCAATCTTGAGCCAAGCTCTAAACCCCTTTTTAGAGAAGGTGCAGAGACTGGTTATCAGCATTTAGGGAAAAGTTTTAATTTAAAAAGCTGATAGCATTACGGCCACCACCTAAGGATAAATACTATCTAGGGTGAAGGGATAGTCCAGAGAGTAAGGAAACTTACACAAATCTGAAGCGCTAGGTCGCTGGTTCGAATCCAGCTAGTCCCGCTAATATATTATAAGTTCATAATCTCACATAGCTGAATATGTAACTTATTATTTTTTATTTATTTCGTAAAATTAAAAAAATAACTTAACTTATTTTAGGATCTACTTATAGAATGACTTGTTTGTACAATAGGCCTTACTTTTGTTTATTAAAAATTAGCTTGTTTTCATTTCTATATTTGACAAATTCTGTTTATGCTCAAGGAAAACAGCGTATTTATAATCCTATCCCATTAGAATATCATTCAGAAATGTATGATCGTCTGTCTGACCAAGATATTCCTACAGGAGAAGGGGGTTTTGCTAAAGACTACTGGGTAAAGCTTGATAAAGGAGATCAGGTAGCAGTTGATCTTATGTCTGATGAATTCGATAGTGTTGTATTGTTACTTGGGTCTGATGGGACAACAATAGCAGAAAATGATGACGGTCCTGATGGTAGTACTAATTCTCTTCTATTTTCTCGTATCACAGAAAGTGGTAGATATATTATTCGTGTTCATGCCTTTGGAGAAACAGGAGGAGGAAACTTTAGATTAAAAGTTACGAGGCTACGTCCTGTTAACCACTAAAATACAAAACTAATACACATAATATTAAAGACTCTGTCCACTCTACTACTGCGCCATAGGTGTCTCCTGTATGTCCTTCAAATTGTTTATTAAAAAAATAACTTATTCCAACAGAGATTATTATGCCAGTTATCATAATAATTATGCCTAATATTTCTTGGTGCGAAGTAAATATCATCCAAAGTATATTTATTATTAACAAATTTATGGTCCCAAACAATAAATCGTTAGGGTAGTTTATATATTGTTTATGAAAAAGGCCTTTTCCAGCTTTTTTTAAGTAAGTATAAAAAGTTATTGAAAAAAGTTGTGCCCATCTGCCCCATGCATAAGTAATCATTAAAATCCATAAACGATAACTATCAATAGCACTTAGAGCAACAACCTTTAACAAAATTACCATTATTCCAGCAATTACTCCAAAAGCTCCAACTGAGCTATCTTGCATTGCCATAAGCTTCTTTTGAGGATCGCTTAATGTTATCCCATCAGCACTATCAATAACCCCATCTAAATGTAATCCTCCAGTTATTAAGATACCCAAAAAAACTATCAAAGTACTTCTTATTAAGATGGGAAATCCGATAAATATTAATAAATAGTCTACTAGTCCTAATATTGTTCCAATTAAAAGACCTACAACAGGAGACCAAGCTGCAATAGATTGAAAACTTTTCTCCCAATTATTTGGTAACGGAATAATAGTATAGAAAGTAATTGATCCTAGTAAAGACTTTAACAAGGTACTAGATAGTTATTAAAGAACATTTGATTTATTTTAAGTCTAAAACTTTAAAATAGATAACTTAAGAATAATATTAATTTTAAATTTAAGGAACTATAAAACGCTTCCAGAATTAATTTATTATTAATAATATTATAGGCAAAGTAAGAAAACTTAAGAAAGTAGTTAAAATAATTGTGCGTGCAACTTGGTTTACTTCTCCTCCAAACTCTGCGCTTAAAACAACTGTATTAATTGCTGTTGGCATTGCACTTTGTAAAATCAAAACCTGTAAATCTAAACCTCTAAGGCCAATAATTTTTCCTACACATAGGGCTATAACAGGAGCTGCTATCAATCGGAGACTTGAGGATAATAACTCTAAATTAGTTATTTTAAATGTAGTACTTCTTAATTCCATCCCTAATATGATGAGAGCAATAGGAATAGAGGACCTACCTAAAATATTTAATACTTCATATAAGTTAAAAGGAAGCTCTATTCGTAATACTCTGAGTGTTATTCCTAATAACATTGCCCATATTAATGGCAATTTTAAAATTACTTGTAGACTATTTTTAAGATTAGTCCCAGCTAGAAGAGCTGGCATAATGACGAAAAGTAATACACTTGAGCCTATCATATATATAACAGCTCTTTCTAACCCAGAAGATCCCAATGCAAATTCTATTAAGGGTAGCCCCATATTCCCATTATTGGGATGCAAAGTAGTAGCTATTAAACTTTTATGGATTGTTGTTGAAATCTCAAAATATTTACTAAATAAGCTAACTAGAATGTATAAAACTAAGGCAATTACGAAAACCCCTAACAGAATTTGCAACATGCTATGGTTAGACATGTTAGTAGTATATAAACTATCAGTAACTAGAGCTGGAAATAGAATATAAATAATTAACTTGGATAAAGTCGTCTTATGAAGTTCTAATTTTTTTCCTGCAGTAGCACCAATAATAACAATACAAATAATAGGTAAAATAGCGGACAAAAGAGCAGTCATTGATAAGATATAGGTTGCATAACATTGACTGACTGTACTAAAAAATAGTCCCAATCAAAGAGCATTGTCACTCAACTAGTGCTCTCTAACTTTTTCAAATAGAGACTAAATTAATTTTAAATAAAAATTATATTGCTTAACATTTATAGTCAAGAGGACTTATAGATATATATTTATAGATCTATTTTTACCTTTCAGAAACTAACAAAAATAAAATCAGCAATATTTTAAAATTCATCCCATCCACTAACCCCAGAAGACATGACATAACTAGTTACTGTAGACTCAAAAAAGTTCGCCTTAGTATGTCCATCTTTTTTAGTATCAGAAAATCTTTCTAAATGACTGTAAGGACTTTTAGTGAATTCTTCCCCGGTATAAAGTGGTTCTAGTCCTATGGATCGTAGTCGAATGTTAGCCAAGTATTTTGTATATTGTTCCGTACTTGACTCAGTGATACCCAATATATTATTGCCCACTATGTGATTAGTCCATCGACATTCATGATTAACAGCTGTGTCAAACATCTCATAAATTTGTTCAGTAGAGTGAGGAAAAACTTTTCTCGCTTCAGGTATAAGCTTTTGATAAAGTCTCACGTGACTTAACTCATCTCTATTAATCATTTTAAAGATGTCTGCTGATCCTGGCATTAACATTCTAGAAGCTAAATTATAGAAATAAATGAATCCATTGTAAAAGTACAATCCTTCCAGTAAAAAATCCGCCATTAGCGCTGTAAAGTAATTTTCTGCGGTGGGATCATCAATGTATTTTTGATATATTTTTGCAATAAATTCACATCTACTTCTTAAGACTTTATCTTCACGCCAAAATTCATATACTTGGTTTCTTCTGTCTGGAGGAACAATTGTCTCTATTATGTATTGATAACTTTGATTGTGCATACCTTCTTGAGATATCTGTTCAGCCATACATAAGCTTACTTCTGGAGCTGTAATACTATTTTTGAGATGAGGAATATTACAAGTTTGAATGGAATCTAAAAAAGTCAGATATGACAATATGCCGTCATAGGCATAGCGTTCATCTTCCGTTAAATTAGAATAATCTGTTACATCTTGAGTTATATCCAGTTTTTGAGGAATCCAAAAATTTTCCCTCATTTGTTGATATAAACCAACTGCCCAGGAATAACGTACATCATTTAACTGCATTAAATTAGTAGTATTGCCAAACCAGATAGCTCTATTTTCAATAGCATCGTCTCCATCCGGATTAAAGATAGGATTAGTTGACATCACTGTTCGTTTATCTATAACCATTTTCATTACATAATAAGTTCTTATAAAGTAATTATATATGATTTAAATATCCACCATTTAACTTCTAGTACTGACTTTTTAAGTATTGAGTTATATTCACTTGAAATATACTAATAAAATGGTTTTTCTAGATATAAATAGAATAATTAGAATATAAAGTATATTTTTCATATTATTTCTTTTTAATAGAAACGAGATAATATTTTTTTCGCAGATCAAAATAGTTATCATATCAAGTTAACTAATATGTCTAAATATATTAGTTAACTTAATTAGAATATTTTAAAGAAAAATTATTCGATAGTAATAAAACAATCATTTATGACTGTTTTATTACTTCTCAAAGATTTTATATTTCTTCTAAGATAGATATGATTAGATCTCCCTTCCAAAAAATATTTATGTAGTAATTTAGTGTTCTATATTTTTTTCAAAATATAGAACACTAAATATTATGATGTCGAGTAAGATTTCTTTATGTTTTTTATTTAAGGCTTTAACTATACTGTAGCTAATATCCATCTTTCTTTTCTTCAGTAGATAGTTCATACTTATAAGTTTTCCTTTCTCTTTATAGTGATGTAGAGATTATTTTTTATGAGATAAGAAAATGTGATTAACATCTTCTCATTGTTTCAAAAATTTCAAATAGTTATTACACCAAATAGAACAATCTACTAAGATGTTATCAGCACTTTTCAATAAGAAATATGATATTTTTTCTAAAATTTTTCAATTAGATTGAAAGATAAATAATTTTTGGTGAAGGATGAGGTAATTTAGAACTCTTAAATCTTTTTGAACTTCATCTATCTTAAAATTTTATTTACAATAAAGATCAAATATTACTTTGTTGCTTTTTTGAATTAGTGAAATTTATTTTCAAAAGAGTATTTATTCAAAATTCTTTAATATAATTTTTTAAACATGTGGTTATTAGTACTTATTTTAGGCACAATTACATACTATCTAATAAAACGAACGGTCGCTCCTATTACGGACACTCCTGTATGGATTGTTTGGTTGATAATGATGGGACCAGCCTTGATATGGACAATTTGGTATGAAATAGTGGGAGGAGATAAGCCCATACCTACTTTACTAATAGTGATACCTTTAATAGTTTGTTTGATTTTATATTTATATGTTATCAAAATAGGTAAAGTTAAAACATTACCCAAGCAAGAAGCCCAAAATTTAGTTTCTCCTCATGAAACTGGGAAAAATATAAATGATACTCCAGCAATACTTCCCATTACAGCTATTGAAGAAAAAGCTCTAAGAGAGTGCTTTCCTTGGAGAATTTATCATCTACAAGACATAAACTATCGCCCTCAAACTATTTTGTGTCATGGCAAATTAAAAACTCTTCCAGAAAAAGCCTATAATTTCGTAAAAAATAATATTGAAAAAATATTTGGTGATCGTTTTTTAGTACTTTTTCAAGAAGGTTTAAAAGGAAATCACTTTTTTGCTTTAGTTCCGAACCCTCATTCTAAAAAAGAAATAGAAAAATCTTTGAAAAAGCCAATATTAGCTTTTGGACTATTATTGCTGACTTTATTAACAACAACAATGGTTGGTACCTTTCAAATAGTTAATATTGAGCAAGAATTTGTAGGTAATAATCTTGTCATATTTCTTGAAGGACTACCTTATAGCTTAGGTCTAATATCTATTTTAGGAGTTCATGAATTTAGTCATTATTTAACGACTGTTCGCTATAAAGTTGCTGCAACCTTTCCTTATTTTATTCCTATTCCTTTTTTCCTAGGAACTTTCGGAGCATTTATCCAAATAAAATCTCCGATACCACATCGTAAAGCTTTATTTGATATAGCTATTTCTGGCCCTTTAGGCGGATTCTTAATCACTCTTCCATTATTAGTCTGGGGAATATCGTTATCAGATGTTGTTCCATTGCCAATAGAAGAAAATATTTCCCTTCTAAATACTAAAGCTTTAGATCCAAGATTTTCAATGCTATTTACTATGTTGGTTAAATTAGTTTTAGGAAGCCATTTTATAGCAGGAAAAGTTATTTCCCTTCATCCTCTAGCCGTAGCAGGATACGTTGGGCTCATAGTAACAGCACTAAACTTAATTCCTGTAGGACAATTAGATGGTGGTCATATTGTTCATGCTATGTTTGGACAAAGAATTGCCATTATGATTGGTCAATTAACTAGAATTTTAATGTTAATCTTAGCTATGAACAGGCCAGAGTTTTTGATTTGGGCGATCCTATTATTTTTAATGCCTATTTTTGATCAACCTGCTTTAAATGATGTAACTGAATTAGATAACACAAGAGATTTTATCGGTTTGTGTACCTTAACATTATTATTATTAATTTTATTACCAGTACCTAGCTTTATAACTCATTGGTTACAAATTTAAGGCTAATAGTATGCAAAAAATTCTATCAATTTTCAATAGCGATTTTTGTAAAAATTAAAATTTCGTCTTTAAGATCTACAAAGATTGTATCTTCTCCTACGAATTCCCCTTTAAGAAGTAGTTTAGCAATAGGGGTTTCCAAATATTTTTGAATCGCTCTTTTTAGAGGTCTAGCTCCATAAACAGGATCATAGCCAACATTAACGATAAAGTCTAAGGCAGAATCTGATAATTGAATATATATATTTTGTTCTTCTAGACGATTACTTAACAGTTGAGTTTGCAGCTTAACAATGTCTCTTAATTGAGACCTTTGTAATCCATGAAAAATTATCATTTCATCAATGCGATTAAGGAATTCAGGACGAAAATTATTTTGTACAGTTTTGACAACACGCGAGTACATTTCACTATAACGAGAATCATCATCCACAACATCTAATATATATTGTGAACCTATATTGCTAGTCATAATAATAATAGTATTTTTAAAGTTTACGGTACGTCCTTGAGAATCGGTTAATCTACCATCATCAAGAATTTGTAACATAATATTAAAAATATCAGCATGAGCTTTTTCTATCTCATCAAAAAGAATTACAGCATATGGATGACGACGAATAGCTTCACTTAATTGTCCTCCCTCATCGTAACCAACATACCCTGGGGGTGCTCCAATCAAGCGAGATATAGTATGCCTCTCCATATATTCAGACATATCAATACGTACTATCGATTCCTCAGTATCGAATAAACTTTTTGCAAGTGCTTTTGCCAATTCAGTTTTTCCAACTCCTGTAGGTCCAAGAAAAAGAAAACTAGCAATAGGGCGTTTTGGGTCTGCAAGGCCAGCTCTTGATCTTTGAATAGAGTCTGCAACAGCAGTTACAGCTTCTTCTTGCCCCACTATCTTTTCATGAAGGTCATCTTCTAAATTTAATAATTTTTCTTTTTCCGATTGTACTAGTTTGTTAAGAGGAATTCCTGTCCATCGAGATATGATTTCAGCTATATCTGATGGTACTACTTCTTCCCTAAGTAAAATTTTATTTTGATTGTTTACAGTTTTATCTTCTAATTCTTTTATTTGCTTCTGTAACGTTGACAATTTGCCATATCTTAACTCAGCAGCTTTGTTGAGATCGTAATCCCTTTCAGATTGTTGAATCTCTAAGTTAACTTGATCAATAGTTTTTTTTAATTTTAGTATTTGATCGATTAGTGTCTTTTCTGTTTGCCATCGTGAATTAAGATCAAATTGTTCTTGCTTTAAATCAGAAATCTCTTTCTCTAAAATTTTTAATCTTTCGCAAGACAGATGATCTTCCTCCTTATTTAAAGACAGGCGTTCCATCTCTAGTTGAAGAATTTTACGATCAATTTCATCTAACTTTTCTGGCTTAGAAGTAATTTCTATTTTAAGTTTAGCAGCAGATTCATCTATTAGATCGATAGCCTTATCGGGCAAAAAACGATCACTAATATAGCGATCAGACAATACTGCTGCAGCTACTAATGCTGTATCTGCTATCTTTACTCCATGATGAACTTCATAGCGTTCTTTTAATCCACGTAAAATAGAAATTGTATCAATTACGTTAGGCTCGTCTATTATGACTGATTGAAAACGTCGTTCTAAAGCAGCATCTTTTTCAATATATTTTCGATATTCATTAAGTGTCGTTGCTCCGATACATCTGAGTTCGCCTCTTGCTAGCATAGGTTTAAGTAGATTTCCAGCATCCATCGCTCCCTGAGTAGCGCCTGCTCCAACTACGGTATGTATTTCATCAATAAACAAAATAATGCTACCTTGAGAATCGATAACTTCTTTTAAGACTGCTTTTAATCGTTCTTCAAATTCTCCTCGATATTTTGCACCTGCAATTAAAGACCCCATGTCTAAAACAATAAGTTTCCTATCTCGTAAAGATTCAGGGACATCTCTATTAATTATTCTTTGAGCCAAACCCTCAACGATAGCTGTTTTTCCTACTCCAGGTTCTCCAATTAAAACAGGATTATTTTTAGTCCTGCGAGACAAAATTTGGATAGTACGACGAATTTCATCGTCTCTTCCAATAACTGGATCGAGTTTTCCTTCCTCAGCTAACTTTGTTAAATCTCTTCCATATTTTGTTAATGCTTCATAATTAACTTCTGGATTTTGATCGATCACTTTTTTTTCCCCTCTAATTTCTTTTATAACTTTTTCTAAATGTTCTTTGGATAGGTTGATTTGCTTAAATAAGTCTATTCCGAAACGATTATCGTAAATATATGCCAAAAGTATGTGTTCTATAGAAATATAATTATCTTGAAATTCTTGTCGAAAGTTTTCACTTTTATCAAAAAGTTTGTCTAAACTGTATCCTAGATAAACAGATTCTATAGAATTGGATACTTTCGGTTGATTAGAAATAAATTTTTCAGTAATATCTTGTACTTTGTTTATATCAACATTTGCCTTATTAAATACTCTTATAGATAATTCATCTTTCTTTATAAGAAATTTCATCAAATGCTCAGTTTCAATTTGTTGATGTTTGTTTTCTTTTGCAATTTTTGGAGTTTCAACGATTGCTTCCCATACTTTTAATGTAAACTTGTTAGGATCAGTAGGTTGCATTTTTCAAGGTACATTGATTAACTTATATTTTTTATAATATCTTAATTGAAAAAATAACGAAGGACGGATCTCCTCACTATTTAGGGTTTATTTGTTAATATATGAAACATGAAAAAAATTAATATAACTATTTATAGTTATATATTTTATACAGTAGAAGCTATACAGATATACATAAAATTTTTATCAAAGTATGACTAGCATACTCTTGCAAGTCACAATCAACTGGGATTCTTCACAAAGTCATCAAACAGTATGGATAGAAAATAACTTATTATATTGGTTTTAAATATTAAAGTTTTATCTATATTTGGAAAATTAATATTTTGGCAAAAATTATTTTCCCCGCTTGTATGCTGTGATTAAATATATAAAAATCTTAAAGAATAAAAACTATATTTTTTAGGATTGTAGTAAAGTCTTTTAACTGTTTGAAATATTCATTAAAGTATTTTGTATTGTTAAAAGAAGCATAATATATCTCGCATTAAAATATTTTATGGAAGCTTGTTTTCCTGCTAATTATTATTTATTAACTATGAAATTGTTAGGGGTAAAACTTTATCTATAAGATTATTTTTTACTTTATCATCACACAGATAATAAGTATTAAATCAATATAATTTTTAATAACCTGAAACAATCAATATACATTTATGGTCAACTTATACAAATAATTACAAAGTTCACAAAATCATGTAGTATTGTTAAGGAAGTAAATCGGAACAATTAGGAACTTTTATTTAGAGCATACATTAAGTTTCCTGTAATATAAACCTTCAAAGTTCCTAGCATTAACGGAAGCACTGAGGCTTCATATTAATATCTCGATAAAACAATAACTATAGCTAATATTTCGCTATCGTAAATTCTACCTAACATACTATTATCAATTACTCTTCATTTCGTGATACCATCCCCGAATTAAACTACTATTACGTAAAAATCGTATTATGAAGCTAACTAAAAGTAATCTTGATCCTGTCCGTTCATACCTAAGAGAGATTGGTCGTGTCCCTTTACTAACTCATGAGGAAGAGATTCTTTATGCAAAACGTGTACAAAGATTTGTAGATTTAGAAAAATATCGTGAACTTTTCACTAAAGAAACAGGAAAAGAACCAACAGAGACCCAATGGGCTCAAGCAGCAAGAATATCAAGAAGAGAACTGCATTCTGCGATAGCCTCAGGTGAAGCTGCCAAGCGTAAAATGGTTGAAGCAAATCTTCGTTTAGTTGTATCAGTCGCGAAAAAATATCTCAAACGAAATTTAGATCTATTAGATCTTATTCAAGAAGGAACTATTGGCATGCAGAGGGGAGTTGAAAAATTTGATCCTACAAAAGGATATCGTTTTTCGACTTATGCTTATTGGTGGATTCGCCAAGCAATTACTCGTGCAATTGCTGAAAAAAGCCGTACTATACGTCTTCCTATACATATCACTGAAAAACTTAATAAAATTAAAAAAGCGCAACGAGAACTTTCGCAAGCGAGAGGAAGAGATGCAACTATTGCTGAATTAGCTGAAGAATTGGATCTTACTCCTAAACAAGTTAGAGAATATTTAGAAAGGGCTCGTCAACCATTATCATTAGATTTAAGAGTAGGAGATAATCAAGATACAGAACTGGGAGATCTTTTAGAAGATGATGGTCCCTCACCCGAAGATTTTGCCACTCATTCTTCTCTACAATTCGATCTAGAAATACTTATGGAAGATCTAACAACTCAGCAAAAAGAAGTTATTGCTTTGAGATTTGGATTAACTGATGGGCAACCTTTAACATTAGCTAAAATTGGTTGTCGCCTAAATATCAGTCGTGAAAGAGTTAGGCAAATTGAGAGAGAAGCTCTTTCTAAACTTAGAAAACGTAAGGCAAATATTCAAGAATATTTAGCTAGTTAAGCTACAAAAATATTCTTAAGTAAAATATGAAGATTACGGTTTTACTATCTTAAATTTACGGTTTTACTGGTTTAGATATTTTTCAAAACTTGTTATTCTAAGATGAAGTAATATTTATAATATGAAATATTAATCTAGAGACAATGTGAGGTAAATGATGAGTAAGGAATTAGATCGCTCTCAAGATTTTTTTAGTAGTGAAAACGAGACTGGAGACGCTTTATGGAAATATGTTCAATCTCTTAGTTCAGAAACTATTTCTCAACTATCTAAACCTGACTCTATAGAAGTTTTTCAGGTTATGGAGCAAAATGTCATTGGTTTACTAGGTAGTCTTCCCTCTGAACATTTTAATGTAACCATTAGTACAAGTAGAGATCACTTAGGAAAGTTATTAGCCTCAGCAATGATGAGTGGCTACTTTTTACGGAATGCAGAACAAAGACTAAATCTTGAGCAATCTTTACAAGCAATTGATAATAATTTACAAAATGATAATCAATCTCATATCTAATTTATAAAAAACTTTAAAAAAATTAAATCCAACTCTATAAATATTATTTTATAGAATTTCTGATATGTAAGTTGAGATAATAGCTTTATTTTATTCATTCTAATAAGAATCAAAACGTGCTTAGCTCAATAATTTAGAATCACAATTACTCAAAACCATGTTATTTTGAAGCATGGTTAGTATAGCCACAATGATTAAACAAATTTTACTGTATCATTGATATAATTAAGTAGTTTTAAAATAATAGAAGCCTTAAGTAAAGTAAATTTCAAAAATATTATATGCAAAATTGATCTCATATATAGCTTGTTTTTAGCTCAATATGTCAATTAACTATAAATGAATTTGAGAGATATTTAATACAATTAGACGCTCACTAAAGCTTTACAGTAACTAATTTTTATTTTTATTCTATGGATGATTCTAATTGGGTAGATAGCGATGAATTGATTCAACATTCATCATCTTCTAAGTCGAAAGTTTTATATTCACAACCTAAATCTTTTAAATTTCAACAGACCTTGGCTATGGTAGAAACTGCTTTTTTAGCAAGTGCAAGTAGCTTGATTTGGTTAATTAATACTTATGTCCCTTTGGGTATAGTATTGCGAGTTTTTTTCCCTATTCCGATCGCAATCTTGTGTCTAAGATGGGGAAGTCGCTCAGCTTGGATGGGATGGTTAGTATCTGGACTACTATTGACAGTTTTAATGGGTCCTATTCAAAGTATTCTTTTTATAACTAATTATGGTTTACTAAGTATACAATTGGGAGCATTTTGGCGTAAAAATATCAGCTGGGAATTTTCAATATTTATAGGCGCTATAATCTCTATTTTTAGTTTTTTCTTCAAATTTTGGTTATTTTCAATTTTGACAGGAGAAGATTTATGGCAATATTCTATTAATCAAATGACTAGTCTTGCTGAATGGTTATTTTTAAAATTCGGAACTTTAATACAACCAAGCTTTTTATTAGTTCAATTATTTACATGCTTATTAATATTTATCAATAGTATCATCTATTTATTTGCTGTACATGTAGTAGCATTAATGGTGTTGGATAAATTAGGCAATCCTATTACACGCCCACCAAAGTGGGTTCAAATAATTTTAGATTATTAATATATCCAATACATATAGGTTAATTGATAAATTTTTTCAGACCCTGATCTCAAAGGTCAATATTATCAGATTGTTCAATAACACCTTTTTCAGTTGTGTAAACTAATTTACTATCACTAACTTCATGTTTCCCTTGATTTAAAAACTGAGCTACATAACGCAGTTTATGTTTTATTACTTCGTTTTCCCTATTAAAAACAGATGACCTTTCTTTTCTTTTAGAGTTTCTTATATTAATCTTAGTATTTCTTGATTGGATAACAAAATAGCGAATTAAAGGTAATCCTAGAAATAAGGATGCATAACTAAATAAAAACCAATAAAAGGAGTTTATAAAGCCAATAAAACCATCAAGCTCTAAAATAATATTTTGATCTTTTAACAATGAACCTAATACTAAAACTAATATAAAGTTAATTACACCTAAACTAACAACCGAAACTTTTTGACTACTACTGATACGAGTGAAGTTGTATAGTTTTTCCTCAAAATTTGTATTAACGTGCTTTTCAGGCAAGCTTTCAGTAAATGTTTGTAATTCAGGAAAACTATATATTAATTCACCTTTTGATGTAACATTTGGGATACCAGCGAATCTTTTAAGCACTGGTAAAACATAATCTTCATTATCTTCATTGTATTTGTTAATACCATCAAGATAAGGTGCTAATTGCTCTGCGATCACAACTCCTTTATTGTTATAAATAACTCTACTAATTATTTCCCAACGAATTTCTTCTAAATTTAAGTTTGGATTTCCATCTCCAAAAAGAAAAGAAAAAACTGCTTCTAGAAAAGTAATTTTTTCGGATGTCGTATCTTCCTTATATTTAGAAGAGGAAAAAGAATTATAACTACGAGTAGGGTAAAAAATCCAAAATAAATCACCAAAGTTAGGTAAGAAAAAAAAGCTTATTCCTCTACTTTGATTGGAGTATCTATTATTTTCTTCTCTATCAGACTGTAGACTTGTAATAATAATAACTATGGCAGCAAGTACTACTAGAATTGAAGAAATTAAAATAACTCCGAAAGAAATTCTAATTAAATAAAACAAAACTGCCCAAACTTTTATCCAAATTACGTTTAACCTTGAAATTAAATTTTTTTTAAAAAAAATAGTACGAAGGTTTTTGGAAAAAATATAAATAATTGTTCCTGATTCAGTTACTTGTAAATTACCGAATGTGTCTGATGCTAAGCTAAGTAATTCTTTTTGTACTACAGAAGGACTAATCCCAGAATATGAAGCTACATCTCCAACAGTAACGCGATAGTCTAGTTTTTCAACAGAATCAATAATTTTTAACTGAAGAGCCATATGATAAATACCTTATTACAAATCCTATCTCTCAATTACTAGTTATATGATGAAGAAGTTTTTAATTTATGAATATAAACTACTGTCTTACTATATTATATATAGAATTTATATTATTAACAGTAAACTAGTATTTTAGTTTTTATTAAAAAAACACTAAAAGTTTTCATAGTATACTTTATTGTCTTATTAGACATAGCGTACTAAAGTTGCATTGAAAGATTAGGCATAAAAATTATATAAAATTTATTTTAAGATAATACTTTTTAAAAATTACTTTTATTTTTTCAATTATTTAATAAATCATATCATTTAAAATTTTGGTAATTAATTAGTCTTAAAAACTTATACAAGAAATTAATTTATACTTCTTTTTATTACTATAAAATTGATATGTACTTGATTTTTGAGATAATTATTCATGAAATCGCTTGAAGCAGAAGTTCATAAATCTCTAAAAGAATTTTTAAAACAATGTCGAAAACCTTTTGGAGAAAGTCACTTAACAATGGCTAGACTAATTTCACATATTTTATGTCTTCAACGTTCTGCGATTATTCAAACTAATAGTTCTATTTCTTATTATGGTTTAAGCTACTTGTTCCCATCTTTATTATTTAACAGGCCAATTTTACTAGTTGCACCTTTAAGTATTCAACATAATTTTAAAAGACGAGAAATACCTTATTTACGGCAATGGTTAAAGCAACACAATATTATTTTTAATGAGACATGTGAGAAACGGCTAAATAACTTTCATGGATTACTGATTGTTTCCCCACACATCTGGTTACATAGTTATTTTAAAGAGCAAAAATACTTACTTTCCAACACTTTAACTTTAATTGATAGAGCTGATCACTTAGAAAAATGGACAAGAAATTACTTGACAGTTACTATTACTCCTAGAAGTTGGAAAAACCTAGAAGATAATTATTTGTATTTTAGTACTTTAATTTATAAAGTAAAATCTTTCCTTAAATATTCTATTTCTAATTATTCTGATAATCCTTATCAACAATATCTATTAGGTTTAGAAGAAAAGAAAAGTCTACTAACTCTCTGTAAAAGTATTCCTCAGGATAGTTTTTTAAATCTTGTTGAGGAGAAAATTTTAGATGATAACTACTTTTTATGGGCATCGATAAGTCGTCAAAAACGTACTTTTTTGATTCATCTAAGTCCTCTTGATCTCTTTTCTACTTTATCTCCATTACTTCATAGCTTTAACACTATTTTTATTGGAGAAATTCTAGATTATAATAAATCTGCTCTTATATACAGGAAAAATGTTGGTATTAGGGAAAAACTTTTGTGTTTAAAACTTTCTCAAAATCAACTAAGTAAAATAGTCAATCTATATATCTACGATCGTCTACCAATGCCTAATACTTCAAGGTTTCAAGAAACTTTAATACTACACATAAAAAAGATCGTTCATGGTAGTTATAGTCAATTAAAACCTATCTTAATTATTATTGATGATATTCCCCTTAAAAAGAAAGTTGCAGTTTCTCTAACTTCAGAATTTGGATCAAAAATAAAAATAGAAAAGATCAAAATTGAAAATAACTATATATTAATTAGTAGTTGGAAATTTTGGAAAAATAATCAAGATAAATTACCACCACCCAAATTATTAATTATTGCAACTTTACCATTTCCATCTTTAGAAAATCCTCTAGTTTCTTCAAAAGTGAATTACTATAAAAAACAATATAAAGATTGGTTTTATTCATATCTCTTACCAACTGCGTTGCAAGAAATGCAACGTTCACTTATTTCACTTAGAGCATCTAAAGGAACGATTACCCTATTAGATAATAGAATTAATTATCGTAGCTATGGAAAAAGGTTCCTAGCCGCTCTTCAACCTTATGTTAAGATCAGCTATATAAAGTAAAGATAATTAAATATATTAACCTTTTATTTATATCGCGCTATTAGGAGATAACTGCTTGTCATATATCTTAAGAACTCTTGCATATAGATCAAAAGAAAACTGGATAATAAGTCATAATTCCGAAAAATTTCATCAGATTACTAAAATCTATATAGATAGGTTCATATCAATAAAAAAAAAACCAGAATAATCCTAGAATTATCTTAATTCAGAATCAAAACAATCACCTTAATTTTTTATCTGCGTTCTTAGCAGCAAATATCACACAATGCCATGTTTTTTTATGTAGTAGAAAATGGCAGGATAATGAATGGGTAGAAGTTCTAAATTTAATAAAACCACACTTTATACTAGGAAACAATCATTTAACTGATGACAATTTTAATTGTTCATATTATAAACATGAAATTAATAATGTTAGTTTGCCTAAGAGTAGTTTAATTATGATTCCAACAGGTGGAACATCAGGAAAGATACGTTTCACAATCCATACATGGGATACTTTGTCTTCTTCAGTATGGGGCTTTTCAAAATTTTTTGGACTAAAAGAAGTTAATACCTTTTGTGTATTACCTCTTTATCATGTTAGCGGCTTAATGCAGTTTATTCGTTCTTTTCTAGTTGGTGGACAAATTGTTATATATTCCTACAATACATTAAAAAGTAATTTTATTCCTTCAATTAAAAGAGAAAAAACTTTTATTTCACTAGTTCCTACGCAATTTAAATTTTTGCTAACAAATAATCTTCACTTCTTGCGTAAATTTGCAACTATATTATTAGGAGGAGGACCTTCTTGGAGTTACCTATTAGAAGAAGCTCGAAAGCATGGCCTAAATTTATCATTAACTTATGGTATGACTGAGACAGCATCTCAAGTTGTCACTTTAAAATCTAGAGATTTTTTAAAAGGTAATAATAGTATTGGTCGAGTTTTGCCTCATGCAATAGTGAACATAAATAAAAAAGAAAAAGTAATTCAAATTAATTCGAATTCATTATTTTATGGATATTATCCTAGTTATTCTCGGCAACAAAATTTTATTACTGATGATCTAGGATATTTTGATAATAAAAAATACTTATATCTAACTGGAAGAAATAGTCAAAAAATAATTACAGGTGGAGAGAATGTTTTTCCGTTAGAGATTGAAAATGCGATTTTAGAAACTAATTTGGTTAAAGACGTTTGTGTACTAGGCATTGATGACAACTCATGGGGAGAATCAATAGTAGCTATTTATGTCCCTAAAAAGGATGATACTAGCACTGAAGCTATCAAATATTTAATCAAGCTAAATTTGATAAATTTGAGTGCTTACAAACGACCTAAACATTGGATAAGAACTAAATGTCTATCATACAATGAACAAGGTAAATTGAATTATCAAGAACTCAGAAAAATGGCTCAAAAATTTATTTTAAACAAAATAATGCAGGGACTATGAGAATAGTTCCCTGCATTAACTTATGCACTAACAATTTTAACTGAGATTAAAATTAATAAAGTGTTTCTTCTTGATGAGTCATGATAACACAGTCAGATGTAGGATAAGCAACACAAGTAAGAACAAACCCTGCTTCTATTTGATCATCATCTAGGAAGGATTGATCAGATTGATCGACACTTCCTGAAAGTAATTTACCAGCGCAAGTAGAACAAGCGCCTGCTCGACAAGAGAAAGGTATTTCTAAACCTTCTTCTTCAGCTACATCTAGGATATACTCATCTTCTGGAACTTCCAGAGTAGAATTAATTCCTTCTTCTTCGTTAGTCAAAGTTACTTTATAAGTTGCCATGATTGTCTCCTCTTCTCAAGTGAAGAATATTTTATCTTGACAATAAAATTCATATATTTGAATTTTACTGATAAATATCTACTACCTTTGATACTAAGGGAAAAAACTCTTAAGCATAAGGAGGGATTAGTAATCAGATTCTTAAACAGACTTCAAATAAGTTTTACTTATGTTTCTTTCCATTACATAAAAATATAAGAGGCAATTTAACCCTATTTTTTTAAATTTTTCTAAAAAGTAAAAACTATTTTGATAACTTGAGTCTATCTACATCTTACATCAAGGATATAGACAAACTCAGGGTATTGATTTTTAATCTTTTTTAAGTTGATAGTAAACACCCCAAATAGCCATAGCACGTAAATAATGAGATGCTCTAAAAGTCCCTACTGGTGTAATTGCTTCAGGAGTTCTAAACTGTAGTCCATTCGCACATATTTGTTCAACTACAACTTTTGTTAACTCTAAAGCCTGATTCTTCATTCCCATTTGTATTAAAAAAGCTGCTAATCCGAAATTTATTCCTACCCAAACTTCTTGAGGATGAGTAGAATTAGGATTTTCTGGTGTACCATCAGACCTTACTCCGTTGGCAGCTCCATATTGTCCATCATAAAAGTTTAAAAAACAGGCTTCGTAAATTTTTGACAAAGCTGATATTGTACAAGAAGTATCCACTACATCAGGCAAATTTAATAGGCGTGCATAAAATTGGCCACAAAGCTGATCCGTCATAATTGTATCAGAACCACTTTTGCTATCTAATTGATAATATTCTCCGTTCCATAAAGTCTCATGATAAATTAAGCGAGATTTCTTTAACCAATCATCATATTTGGTAAGATTTTCTTGTATGAAAGCTAAAGAATTTTGCAAATCTGGATGGGAATTGTTTTCACTATTTTTCAGTAAAATCTTTCCTATGCCAATAGCAGCCTCCAAAGCAGTAATCCATAAGGCACCACAATATGAACTAATTCCATGTAACTGCCAATCATCAAAAGTTTGGTCAGGCGCTCCTGAGTTTTCTGGAATACCATCGTCATCTAGGTCAAACTTTTTCAAGTAATCTAATGTTTCAACTATAGCTGGCCAACATTCCTGTAAAAAATTGATATCTTGAGAATCTGTCAACAAAAAATCTCTATAGACTTGTAAAACAAAATCACTACCTAAATCTTTCCACAAATTACAATCTTGATAGCTAGTATAGTTTGTTTCTTCCCAAGGGTGTTCGTTCGGTGCACCTAAATCATGAGGAACTGCGCCTTTAACTTTCCTAGGGGCAAGAGATCTGTCATAACCAATAAGTCTTAGAGTATGATCACTTTTAGAAATTGATTCTGCGAATGTTTTGATAACTGCTTTCTCTAGAGACGGCCATAATGCTAATAATCCGAATGATCCATACAATCTAACATCTAAACTTTCATACCAACGATAATCTATACATTCTAGAACTCCAAATTTACCAACTGGATAAGATTTAGAAGATGTTGTCCAAAGAGTCCCGCCGTCAGTTAATAGATACAGCTCGTTAAACAGAGCCATTTTAAACCAGTCTGGTAAATCTTTATCATTTAAGATGGGTAATTGATATTCAAGAATTTGCTCTCGCCATATATTTAAAGACTTTAGTCCAGTTTCTGCTATCATCCATGCATTTTTACCATTAATACCAAAGAAATCAGTGTACCGTCTATGATATTGATTACCAAGGGAAAATTCTGTAATAGGTAAATCCCAAGCTAGAGTAAAAGGTATTTTTTTAACTTCTCCGGGTTTAATAACAAATTTAACCGCCATAGCAGCAGCTATTTGTTCATCTGGCTTAGCTATGGTCTCATCTAATGTATTTGGTAATGTTCCACTTGCGGAGAAATGATCCCAAACTTCAGAGCCATTACCAGAAGGATTCCATTTACCTAAATAGGAAAATTCTAGATCTGGATCATGAGCAGTAGCGAAACATATTTGGCCTTCGCCTTCACTTATAGAATCATTTACGCGTAAACGATCTAAGATAAAACCAAATTGAGAACTACTTTGTTTCCACTTGTTAAAATTTCCTTGACTAAAACCTAATTGCGGCGAATATTCGTATTCAGGACTACCATCATCTCTAACTTCAATTTTGGGAGTCTTGATCGAATTTGTAAACCAACCTATCATATTTTGCCAAGTTAGCATAATGCTTAAAGTAATAGGCTGATCCGTAGGATTAGATACTGTCCATTCAAAAATACCTATAGGATAGCTAGTCTCTTGATAATTATCAGGAATAATAGGTGAGAACTGTTCACAAACTATTTTTGCTTCAAATATTCCTTCATATTGATACCAACTACGAGGATACAATGCATAATAAGTTCCTTTATTCTTTGGATACCAATTCCATTTAGATAAAGTCTTATCTTCTGGCTCTTTCGTTGATAATGCATAAGCTTTAGTTTTTCCATCTTTTAATTCTTCAAAAATACTAAATTGACAAGATGAAATAGTTTTAAAAACATGCTCTCCACCATCTAAATGCCATAAATTAAAATCTCCGGCAGAAGAACGACCAATGCAACCTGCTCCAAAGCCTCCAATTGGCATTCCATGCCAAGGGCCATCATCTAGATTGCTAGGATATCTTACAGTGTATGGATTGCCCCAACCCTTCCCAATAGAACGTTGCCAGCTACAGGAAGGGATATCGGTACCAAAAGATGAGTTCTTCATAGATTTATATGATAAAAGTAAGTATTAAACTAGGATTATTTTTAAAATTCTAAATTTTTTTGATATTTAATTAACATAGATTATAAAGCTTATAATTTGTGCTAATCATAAAAAAATACTATAGATATAGTAGGCGAAAATAGTCATTAATTAGATAAATTAAATAATGAAATCGCCATAAATAATTAAATTTATTTATTAATAACTTACATAACAAAACTATTTTTACTTGAGAATTTTGAATAGCTATGAGGTGAGTCACTTTCGTCATATATTTCTCCTACCAATTCCTCTAGAATATCTTCTAAAGTTACTAATCCCACCGTTCCACCATACTCATCAACCACTATGGCAATGTGAAATCTTTTTTGTAACATTTCCTTTAATAGACTAGGGGCTCTTTTCGTTTCAGGAACATAGACTGGATTATCCATCGCTTCCGTTACTTTTACATCTCTAGAAGAAGAGTTTAAAATTTGTAAAGCTTTTTTCAAGTGCACAATCCCTACAATATGATCTTTAGATTCTCCTTGAATAGGAATTCTAGAATAGCCTGTTTCCAAAGACAAATTGATTAATTGTTGCAAGTTTTCTTGATGAGAAATAGTTGTCATTTCCAAACGAGGCTTAACAACATCTTTTGCCATCAATTGATCTAACATCAAAGCTTTATTAAGTAGTTGATGTTTATATAAGTCTAATTTACCTTTCCCTTCTAAGATTTCTATCATTACTTGAAGATCATTTAAAGACTCTCCTGATGGTGCGCTTTTTTCTGATGTACCATGAAAATCCTGTATTGTTTTCTGAGTTATTTTTTCGAAAATTTGTACAATTCCTAAAAAAGATAATAACTGAGATAATAAAAATATTGGGCGAATACACCAGCGAAAGAAAGCCCTAGGATTTAAAATAGCTAGAGATTTTGGTGTGATTTCCCCAAAAATTAAGACTATTGTTGTAACCATTGCAGTGGCAATTCCTAGGCCGGCACTACCTAGCCACATTGCAAATAAATTACTTGTTAAGATTGCTAAAAAGTTATTAACTAAGTTATTACCAATTAATAAGCTTGTAATAAAGCGTCTACGATTTTTTAGAGCTAAACGATATAAGGTAGAAGAATCCCCTTGCTTTTCGATCAATCCTCGTAACTTTAGATTATCGAATGCTGTAATTGCAGTTTCAGAGCCTGAAAAAAAAGCAGACAACAATAACATTAAAAAAATGACAGTTAAGTCTAACCAAACCTCTCCTAGTAGAGGACCTGGTTTGACTAAAGTAAGAAGATTAATATTCTGGTTTAACAAAATTATAATATTTCTAGAGAAGTCCTCAAAAAACTAATGTATAACGTAAGCGTTATTCATTGCCCAAACAATTAATGCGCCAATAAAACCAAACACGAGGAAAGCCGAAATAGCAACTAGAACAGGATTATCAGCTCCTTCAAACTTCATAGAGCCACGATTTAAATCTGACATATAGATTAACCTTCTAAAAACTAATGTTAACTAAATTAGCACGTATTAACAATATAAGTTAACTGTACTCTAACTATTAAAAAGATCGCACAGTACTTACATTTATATGTATTTCCTGCTTACGTATATTACAATATAAATATGAAATAATGAAAATTTAATTATTCAATTAATAGTAAAAATATTATATTTAACCTATCAATATCCATTGTTAGTAGTACTTTAAATCAAAAGTATCTTTGATTTAAAGTACTACTAGAAAATAACTTACTCTTCTTCTTCTTCAGCTTCTTCATCTTTTGGATATACAAAGCTATTGGAACGGCCAGAAAGAACCGATTTTCCGAGAGATAGTGCTTTAGCAGCCTGTAAAGCCGCTGTACGTTTCCAGTGTGCTTTACGATGGTCTCGTTTTGAATTAGAAGTCTTTTTCTTAGGAACTGCCATTAGATTTAATTATAAATTAGTAAATAGCTTACTTATTGTACTGTACATCAAAGTTTATTAGCTAGCTTGATAATCAATTAATTAAAAAATTTCTTCCATAGATAAATAAACAAATTAAAAAATATTTAGCTAGCTTTAATGACAAGAGCTTAATGAGAAAACTAAAATTTCAGAAATACTATTCAATAATTTTCTCTCTAAATCCTATTAAATAATGTTTAGACAGCTGAGAAATTAATTTTTAAATTAGCCTAGATACAAAATAGTTGAAAAAATATAATAATATTTTATTTGATGCATACATGTATTTACCTGATTGAATACTTAGATGATTTATATGGTTTTAACAAAGATTTTGCTTCATAAAAATAAAGAGTTTCAACGGTCACTCCTCCCCGTTTCATATCAACTTTCCCAATTTCTTTCATCTCTTTAAAAAAATCGCGAAATTCATTAGTCAAGCCAGGCATTTCATGAAACCGCTTCAATGTAATATAAAGAGCATCCTTCCCTACTAATTGATTCATATTTGTCCAAAAAGTAAAACCTCTTCTGTCGTAACTAAAACAAGTTACAGGAATAGATTTCAAAGGTCTTAAAGCAAGGTCAATTAAACCACTTAAATAATAAGCATTTGTAAATATAAAATCAGAATTTTGTAAAGCTTCTAGCAGCATAGGTGAATCAGAGACTTCTTCTTTAAGTTGCTTTACATTAATAAGTTCTGTAGAAGGATCGGTCTTAGTATTTAAAAATCCTCCTAAAATTGCATATCTACTTCCTTGTAACAAAAACCCTGTATTGATATGAGCTAATATTAATAGTAATAAACAACTAATTAAAACTATATTGATTTTTAACCATTTTTCTATTGTCTTTTTTGAGTTATCCTGCCATTTTTCTACATAAAAACCTAATAATAGTATCAAACTCCAAAATCCAGGCATTGGCCAGGTTGCTAAAATTTGTTCTTTGCCTCCCAAAATATTTAAACCTAGTATTAATGGTAAAGACATCCAAAGTATAAACAACTTCTTCCTTGATAAATACTTTTCATCTTCTGTTCTAATTTTATTATTTATAGATGTAGATATTTCTGTAAATACTGTTTTTATAGTTACCCACCATAAAGGAATACCAATTGTGGGAAATAATAAACCAATATTAGTTAAAAAAGCATTAAAAATTTTTAAAACACTATAGGGTTTAGAAACATTGGGAACAGATGAAAACCGATCAAAAAGTTGAAATCTCAAAGATACCCAATCATGCTGATAATTCCAAAATATTAAAGGAAATAATACTGTAACAAAGGAAGCAAATCCAAGTAGACACCAACTTGATAGTACAGCACGACGATAAATTCGATTACTTAAACAAAATGTAAATAAACAAAAACCTAATACAAAGCCATGATATTTACTTAAGCAAGTTAATCCAATTAAAACTCCGAGAATACTTAAGCGGTATGTAGGACGATAGTTTATATTTTTCTTAGGAAACAATTCACAAGTAGCACAGTATATAGATGCAGACCAAAAAAAGATAAGAGGACTATCAGGTAATGTTATTACTCCAAAGCCGATTTGAAAAATTGGAATAATCGAAGCAAGAATTAATGTTATTTTGGCTGTTTTTTGATTGAATAACCTTAAACTAATTAAATATAGTAAAAATAAACTTCCTGTATATAAAAGTAATGTTCCAATTCGAAGAGTAAATGGGGAAGTAATACCTGTGAACCAGATACCGAAACCAGTTGTTAAGGATATGAATAGAGGATGATCAAAAAAACTCCAATCTAAATTTTGAGTATAGAGATAATAATACCCTTCGTCATAACCAGGAAATAACCAAAAAGCAATGATTGCACGAAAAAATAGTCCGAAAAGTAAAATATAAAAAATTGATAATTGATTGTCTGAAAAAATATTCTTTTTATACAAAATATAAATTAGTAAATATTTTATTAACTATATAAAGTAGTAAGTGTAGCATTCTTTATATTGATTCTGTAAATATTTATCGTTTAAAAATTTTTATAAATTTAATTGTTTATGCTCTGAGTTTTTAAAGCTTTATAAAATCGTTATGCACAAATAGTAAATTAACTGAAATAGTTTAATTTGTTGTATGTTAATTTCTGATATTTAGAATACTTTTTACGAATGAAGACATAAATCCACAATCCCCGTAAAATGGTGTTTTTAGGTGATCTCTTAAGGCTGAATCACTATTTCATTATAAAAAATATTTTAATATTTTAGATTTTAGTAATGTTTTCCAGTACGATGGAATAAATATATCTATTCAGTTATAAGGAAAATATCATGATTGAACCCCTACTTATGGGAATTGTATTAGGACTTATTCCGATTACTTTGTCTGGATTGTTTGTCTCTGCATATTTGCAATATAAACGTAGTAACCAACTTAACTTGGATTAAGTTTTTATTTGATTTATCAGACCCTATTATTAATAATAGGGTCTGATAAAACAATTCTAATCATGTTCTTTTGATTAAGTTCAAGCTAAATATATAAATACATGTCTATGAAAAACACTTTCCAAACTTCAAATTCTCAATCTTTAGAATTTTTACCTAAAATCGGACTACTAACAATGTTTCGATTAGGCTTATTTCAAATGGGTTTAGGAATTATGTCTTTGCTGACTTTAGGTGTAATAAACCGAGTTATGATTGACGAGTTGAAAGTTATCCCTTGGGTTGCAGCTGTAGCAATTGCTATGTATCAATTTGTAAGTCCTGCAAAAGTTTGGTTCGGACAAATGTCAGATTCAAGACCAATAAGAGGATACCATAGAACAATTTATATATGGTTTGGAGCAATTTCTTTTACAAGTCTTTCTTATGTGGCACTTCAAGTAGCTTGGGAGCTTGGTCAAAGTATACAAGATAATGGTTGGGGCTGGACAAGTGATATATGGGCTATCTTGTTGGGATTGGTGTTTGCCTTCTATGGACTAGCTCTTAGTATGAGTTCAACCCCTTTCGCCGCATTATTAGTAGATGTTTCTGATGATGATAATAGATCTCAATTAATAGGGATAGTATGGTCAATGTTAATGGTGGGTATCGTAATTGGAGCTATTATAAGTTCACAATTGTTAAACACTCCTGAAGTTTGTGGACCTGCTTTAATGGCATATGATCCAACTCAAAGCTCTAAGGTAGTAAATATAGATATTTTACGAAGTACTGTTAATCCCGTTTTTATTATTATGCCAATAATCGTCTTTGGCTTATGTTTAATAGGTACATGGGGAGTAGAATCAAGCTATTCTAGATTTTCTGTACGTTCAAACCATAGTAAAAGAGAAGATCAAATTACTCTGAAGGAATCTTTAAAAGTTTTAACATCAAGCCGCCAAACCTTTGTATTTTTCAGTTTTATACTTATACTAACCCTTAGCTTATTTATGCAAGACACCGTCATGGAGCCATATGGGGGAGAAGTATTTGGGATGTGTATTTCTGAAACAACGAAGTTGAATGCTTTCTTCGGAATTGGTACTCTCCTTGGCATTGGATCGACAGGGTTTTTAATGTTGCCAAAATTAGGTAAAAAACAAACTACTAAGATAGGCTGTATATTTTCAATAGTATGTTTTACTCTCATTATCGCTGCGGGTATTATAAGAGATGAAAACTTATTAAAATTCGGGCTACTAGTTCTAGGATTAGCATCGGGGATTATTACAGCAGGAGCAACTAGTTTGATGTTGGATCTTACAGTTGCAGAAACTGCAGGTACTTTTATAGGAGCTTGGGGACTTTCTCAGGCAATGGCTAGAGGTTTCTCCACTGTGTTAGGTGGTGTCGTTCTACATATTGGAAAGTCAATATTTTCGGTCCCAGTTTTTTCTTATAGCCTTGTATTTTTAATGCAAGGTATTGGGATGTTATTTGCCATTAATATTCTAAAGCATGTTAGTGTCAAAGAGTTCAAAAATGACGCAAAATCAGCAATCTCCGTTGTTATGGAAGGAGAAATAGAAGGCTGATCTATTACTTGATTCCAAAATTTTACGTCTAGTGAAAGAACAAAAAAATTACCCTATTTCTATTTAAATAGTAAGTATTATAGAAATCTTCTTTTCATTATTTATCCTCCCATACCCAAGCTTTCTACTAACAAAGAATTTAGAGGCATTAATATTAATAACATTATTGATATTGAGATCAAAGCCAATATTGCACGAATATTATTCGGTTCTGTTAATTCATTAAGACTAGGTTTTTCAGTATCTCTTTGTAAAAACAAGATGAACATAATCCAATATAAAGGTATGGGGTTAGTAGGATTAAGTATAGTTACAATTCCTAATATAATTAAAGTAATAATAGTAGATTTTCTTACAGTCTCTCTCCCATAAATAGATTGAAGAATTCTTCCTCCATCTAGTTGACCTGCAGGCATTAAATTTAATGCAGTAATTATTAACCCTAACCATCCAATAATAAATAAAGGATTAATATCAATTATTGAATTTTTTAATTGATCACCCAAAATAAATTTCGCTAAGACACTAATTAAGATTGATTTTTGGAATGATTGAGTAGTCATTTGAAGTAGACTACCGGGATGAGAAAATATCAACCCGCATACCAATAAAACTATAGAGATGATTCCACTAAAAGCTGGCCCAGCAAAAGATATATCAAACAGAGTTTTTCTGTTTGGTATTAAGGATTCGAAGCGAGTAATTGCACCAAAAGAGCCAATTTCCCAAATTGGCAAAAAGAAAGGCCAGCTTAGTTTAATATTGTAAAAACTAGCTACTAAAAGATGACCGATTTCATGAAAGGCTATTATTATCCATAATGCCAAAGTTATTGGAATTACTTCATGAAATCGATTCCAATTATCAAAAAGATCAAAACCAAGTAAAATACTAGTTTTTTCTAAACTAGTAACAACAGTTGCTAAAAAAAGAACTATGGCTAAGTTTTTCTGTAAAGTAGTCATTGCTTTATGATTATTCGTATTAGGCAGTACTATGACTACTGGCTTACCTTCGTTCCCCTCTACTAAGAATAAACAATATTTTTCATCAAAATGTGTTCGTAATTTACTAGAAAGAAGTTTATATGTTGCATCGGGATCTCCCCTCAAGTTTCCTCTAAATATTATGCCTTCTTCGTATGGAATGCTTTCTGTTGAAAAAAAGGTATCAATGCTAAATATATTCTTCATGATTAGTAGATCTTGACTAATAATTAAAGAGCCATTTGCATTTTTGTTACTGTCTAATTTTACCTGTAATAAATCATCTTCCTTTAATTTTTCCTCTTGTTTTCTTTTAATTAATTGGCTTATGTATATATATGATAAAGAAGAAGGTAATAGTATTAAGAAAATATTTATTAAACTGAGTTCAATTTCAAAGAATAGAAAAGCAAAAATAATGATCCAAGGAGATATTAGACTTATTAATCTTAGCCGAGAAAAAAACTTTATTCCTTTAGAAAAATTAGTTTGATTATTTATTAAAAAGAAAATTCCTATTGTTATCGTAAGGGAAAAGAAGATTAACGCCTTTTCAGATAAAGTGAGCATAGTTTTAGTTTTTCTATAATTATCTTAGTAAAAATAAGGAAAGTAATACAGTTAATCTTTCTATTTATTTTTTAATTTATCATAATGATTAAGAGCAGATTTAAGATTCCCTTGGTGAACATCTAAAAGAGATTGACCATCTCTTGGATTGATATCTGTCCAGTAATTTAAGAGTGCTAATTTTACTTTCTTATTATTATGCTCTAGTAATAAAATTGCTTTATGACGGTTTAAGTTAGTTAGATCTTGTAAGATTCGCAATGCACGATCATAAAGTTTTGAATTTGTTACTGCAACATCAATCATTCGATTTCTGTAAACTTTTCCTAATTTTACCATTACTCCAGTTGATATGATATTCAAAGCCATTTTAGTCGCAGTCCCTGCTTTTAAGCGAGTTGATCCTGCTAATATTTCAGGACCAGTTAGCAATCGGATATCAATATCAACATCTATTGAAACTTGTTCTATTGGTACACAGGCAATAGCAACTGTATGCGCAAATCTTTGTTTTGAAGCACTTAAAGCTCCGTGAACAAAAGGAGTTGTCCCACCAGCACTAATTCCCACAACTATATCTTTACTTGTTATTCCCCGCTTTATAATTTCTTTTTCTCCTTCCTGAAAACTATCTTCTAAATTTTCTGAACTTTTTATTAATGCAGAATCTCCACCTGCCATAATACCTTGTACTAATGTTGGGCTAGTGCAAAAAGTTGGAGGACACTCTACTGCATCCAAAACCCCCAATCTTCCGCTTGTGCCTGCTCCAATGTAGAATAACTTTCCCCCATTTTTTAGTGCTTGGCTTATAACATCAATGGATTTAGCTAATTCTAATCTTGCCTTATTAATAGATTTAATTGTATTAGTATCTTCTTCATTAAAAAGATCCACTAATTCTATAGAGGTTAATTGATCTAAATTTTCACTTTTGGGATTAATTTGCTCAGTTAGGAGATTTCCCCTTTCTTTTATATTTTCCATATGGTTTATAATAACCCTTCTAGTTTATTACGCATCATGTCCATTTCTTCAGTAGACATTTGCACTTCATCAGTAACAATTTTTAAATCTTCCTCATTCTTCCATGAAAACTTCTCTACGTTTTTTTCAGGTGGAATAGCAAGTTCCTCATTGGAAATAATTTCCCAATCATAATCAGCTTGTTTGCAAAATTCTTTTATCTCATCTGAATCAAAAGATTCAATTGTTGGTACTGGAAAATCTTGAGCCTCTAAAAGTAAAGAATAGCGCATAGCATCATCCTCAGATTCAAACATTAGTATCTTATTGCGATCACCTATTTGTACTGTATGAATAGCCTCATTTTCAGTACGTATATTAAAAAGCAAGGCATACACTTTACTCATCATTTTTCCCCAATTATGTAGTAATAATACTATTTAAATGTTTTTAACTGAAGTTAGTCATTTTTAACTGAAATTAGTTATGTGATATGTAGATGTTAATAACAATATAAATTAATTTATACATAATAGCTTTTTGTCCTACAAACTAATTTAATTTTGCTGCAATCTCCATTAAATTAGTTATTTTTAAACATATACCTGAATAATTATAAAATAATTATGTAATTGTAAACTTTGAACAGATTTAATAAGTTACTGTTAGTATAGTAATAAGTAAGGTACATGGGCAGAGAGAACGTTTTAGATAGCCATCAAGTGTGGTGTGAGGTAGTTGAAGTCCTGTAAACTGAATAGTTTATTTAGGGCAAACTAAGCAAAAATAGCAGTTTGTTTTTAAGCACTGCTCCTTACACTTTTTGGAGATCAAAATGGTTAATATTTCAACAAAGTTCATTGCTTTCGGTACATTGGTTACTGTTGGTGTATTTAGTTCAGTTTCCGAAGTACAAGCTCAGCATTTCAAGTATCCAGAAACCAGAATGATTGGTGAAGGATCTTCTTCTACAGTTGAATGGAGTAGCAATCCTGGTCCTCGTGCTTTTGAACGTAAAATTCAAAAAGTAGCTTTTGAATGTATTCCCCAAGCTGATGGATCATATATTACTGAAGAAAAGGTAGTAGAGATTACATTTAATCCTGCTAAATATCCTGTGTATGCAGAAAATGATCTTTCCTCTCAGTATGTTGCTTTTGGAGAGCTAACTGGAATGCCTATGATTCAATGGACAGAAAATCGTCCCTCTAATCATAAGGATGGACTGTACACTGCTGAAAGCAGATGTCAAGCTGTCAGTTCACGCTTAACGAATCTTGCTTATTCTTTTGGTGCAACCACACCTGTTGAAGTTGCTCAGGAATTCAATAGCAGAATGGCTGTTGGTAAAGTTAATGGAGAACGAGTGATCTTCATTTCTAATAAACCCCAAAAAGCTGCTACTGAAAATGTAGTTTTTACACTAAAACCTCAAAACGGAAGTACATTTGCTGCTTCACAGAGAGCTTTGGCTCAATTTCAAAATTCCATATCAGGAAGTATTGGTGGTTCAGGTAACCCCAATGAATTACCTCCTATCGTAGAGTAATTCTTTGAAGGAAAATAATTAAATATCACTTTCCTTTTTATCATCTAGAGAGTTTTTATTATGTAAACTCTCTAGATTTTAGTATTTAATAAACAATATAGTGTAAAAAATTAAAAAAGTATTCTCAAATAATATTAATTAATTATAAATGTGATGTTTTATGGATAAGCCTACATTAGAATGATTTTTAATTAATATTATTTATATAGAAAAATCTTTATGAAAATTTTTGTGCCTAATAAGTTAAATTCTCCTTTTCGATGGATTTTAATCACAATAACAGGAGGAATTATTTTTATTGGAGGATTAACCTACAAAATTACTAAAACTTCTACTTTAAAAAATAATCTTAATAACATATCCAGTACTGCGCAAAAAGAAAATCTGATTATTAATATAAAAGCTAATGGTGTATTGGAACCTGTAGAAAGTATTGATATAGGTCCTAAATATCCAGGGAGATTAGTTCAATTAGTTACTAAACAAGGAGAAAAAGTTAAGCAAGGACAGATTCTAGCATTCATGGAACGTGCAGAAATCAGAACTGAAGGGAAAATAGCTGACGCCAAATATAATCAATCTTTGGCTGAAATGGAAGCAGCTAGAATACGTATTCCTAGTGAAATTCAGCAAGCACAAGCTCAATTTATTAAAGCAGAAGCTAGATTAGAAGAAATTAAAACTAAATTAGAGCAAGCTAGTAAAAGAAGTCCGAAAAAAATTGAGGAACTAAAAAAAGAGTTGGTTTTGTCTCAGTCTAATTTGCAATTAGCAACTTCAAAAATGAAACGAGGCGAAGAACTATTGCAAGAAGGTATTGTAAATCAAAATGATTTTGACAAGCTGGTGAATGATTACCACAAAGCCACAACAATTTTTTTAAAGAATAAAACATTTTTAAAACAAATTACCAATTCACAAAATTTAGAAATTAATCAGTTAAGACAAAAAGTTTTACAATCTAAAGCAGAAGTTACTGAAGCAAAAATCATTGTTGACGAGCGTAAAAAAATCGCTAAAAATGAGTTTTCTCGTCTAGAATCTTTGATTAATCTATCTAAAGCTCAATTAGAACAAGTTGTAATTAAGTTTGAAGATACTGCCATTCGATCTCCTTATGATGGTCTTGTGGTAAAACAGTATGCTAAACCAGGTGAATTTATTAACCCGATTTCAGCTTCTCTAAACTCAGTTATTTCTTTGGCAAAAGGGTTAAAAGTAATTGCAGAGATTCCAGAAATTGATATTAATAAAGTACAAGAGAATCAGCTTGTAACTATTACCTCTGATGTTTATCCTGGAGAATTATTTCAGGGCAAAGTTACTAGGATTTTTTCAAAACACATACCAGCAGATAATGTAAAGGTATTTAAAGTTTCAATTCAATTAATTACTGGACAAAATAAATTATCTCCTGAAACAGGATTAAAAATAGCTTTCTTAGAAAAAAGAATACCTAATGCTTTAACTATCCCAAATAATACAATCATAACTAAAGAGGGAAAAGTAGGTGTTTTACTTATAAACGAGTTTAACAAGCCTGAATTTCAGTCAGTTGTTTTAGGTAAGATTTTAAACAATAAAACTCAAATACTTTCTGGATTGAATCCAGAAGATATATTATTGGTCAATTCTTTCAAGCAAGTCAATAATATCTAGACAATAATGATTATCTTTTTTCTAAAATGTATAAGATAAATCTAAAAATCCTTTACACCCACCAAGTTAGGTTCGGAAAACTACACTATCCTAGATCCCCTAAATCCCGTCACCATATGTATAAGTAATTGATATTAAAGAAGACTTATTTTTAATAGTTTCAGTTAAATATCAGCTTTGAATAAAATTTATAGAAATTAAGGAGTCAAAATATGGGAAAAGTTGTTGGAATCGATTTAGGAACTACTAATTCTTGTGTAGCAGTAATGGAAGGCGGAAAACCAACTGTTATCGCTAATGCAGAAGGATTTCGTACCACTCCATCTGTTGTTGCTTATACAAAAGCCGGTGATCGTTTAGTAGGTCAAATTGCTAAACGTCAAGCAGTAATGAATCCAGAAAATACATTTTACTCGGTTAAACGCTTCATAGGTCGGAAACATGATGAAGTAGGTTCAGGCTCTAGCGACATATCATATGACATTGTAAAAGATGGAAATGGTAATGTTAAATTAGAATGTTCTGCTCAAGGCAAACAATTCTCTGCTGAAGAAATATCGGCTCAAGTTTTACGTAAATTAGTTGACGATGCAAGTAAGTACCTTGGAGAAAAAGTAACTGAAGCAGTAATTACTGTTCCTGCTTATTTTAATGATTCCCAGCGGCAAGCAACAAAAGACGCAGGAAAAATTGCTGGCATTGAAGTCAAACGTATTATCAATGAACCTACAGCTGCATCTCTAGCTTATGGCTTAGATAAGAAAAGTAATGAAACTATTTTAGTTTTTGATTTAGGTGGTGGAACTTTTGATGTATCTGTTCTAGAAGTAGGAGATGGTGTTTTTGAAGTACTATCTACCTCTGGTGATACTCATTTGGGAGGAGATGATTTTGACAAAAAAATTGTTGATCATTTAGCTAGTACATTTCAAAAGAATGAAGGTATTGATCTTCGTAAAGATAAACAAGCTCTACAACGATTAACAGAAGCAGCAGAAAAAGCTAAGATCGAGTTATCTGGAGTTACTCAAAGTGAGATTAATCTTCCTTTCATCACAGCTACTCAGGAAGGCCCAAAACATCTTGACATGACTTTAACAAGAGCACAATTCGAAGAATTTTGCTCTGATCTTATAGATCGTTCTCGTACTCCTGTAGAGAAAGCAATGAAAGATGCAAAACTAACTAAAGAAGATATTCATGAAGTAGTTTTAGTTGGAGGTTCTACACGTATTCCTGCAGTACAAGAACTGGTTAAAAAAATATTAGGGAAAGATCCTAACAAAGGAGTTAACCCTGATGAAGTCGTAGCTATGGGAGCTGCTATTCAAGGAGGAGTTCTAGCAGGGGAAGTTAAAGATATTTTACTTCTTGATGTTACTCCACTTTCACTTGGAGTAGAAACTTTAGGTGGTGTTATGACAAAAATTATTCCTCGGAATACTACTATTCCAACAAAAAAATCCGAGGTTTTTTCCACTGCAGTTGATAGTCAAAGTAATGTAGAAATTCATGTACTCCAAGGAGAACGTGAAATGGCCAAGGATAATAAAGATTTAGGTCTGTTTCGCTTAGATGGTATTCCTCCAGCACCTCGTGGCGTTCCTCAAATTGAAGTAACTTTCGATATTGATGCGAATGGTATCCTTAACGTAACAGCTAAAGATAAAGGAACTGGTAAAGAACAGTCTATTAGTATTACTGGAGCTTCCACTTTACCGGATAAAGAAGTTGATAGAATGGTAAAAGAGGCTGAAGAAAATGCAAATGAAGATAAAGAACGTAGAGAAAAAATTGATCGCAAAAACCAGGCCGATTCATTAGTTTATCAAGCAGATAAGCAACTTAAAGAGCTAGAAGATAAAGTATCAACTGATGATAAATCTAAAGCTGAAGATTTAATTAAACAGTTAAAAGAAGCGATTGCTGAAGATAATGATGATAATATAAAGTCATTAACTGAAGAATTACAACAACTTCTTTACAGTATTGGTACTAGTGTTTATCAACAATCAGAGTCAAATACAGATACTCCAGATTCTGATGATGCTTCTAACCCAAGTTCAGAGGATGATGCTTCTGGTACTAATGATGATGTAATAGATGCTGAGTTCTCAGAGTCTAAATAGTTCTAAAATATTTGCAACTGTGAACTAATAAAAATTTACGATCAACTTGGTAAATTTCTGATAATTTTATTCTTTAACCAATTTTAAATTATATCTTTGGTTAAAGAGTAAAATTAATATCGGTTTATTCAGTAGGCGAAAGAATTGCTAATTGCCAATATTATGCATACTGAAGATATAAGATATGTATAAATTAATCCTAAATCATGTCTTTTTTTTTAGAAAAAACATCTCTTATACTATTTTTTACTTTCTAAAATTATTTTTTTACCAGTAATTATTGACTTTTTTAAAAAAAAAGTCTTAACTTTAACAAGTTGTTAAAGGTATGAATATATGACGATTGAATCACCTATTCCAGTTATTGTTAATGGTGCTGGAGGAAAAATGGGGCGTGAAGTAATTAAACATGTTTCCCTGTCTAAGGATATGGTATTGATAGGTGCTGTAGATAAGAATTCTAATTATCTTGGAAAAGATATTGGGGAATTAGTTGGAATTGGAAACTTGGAAATTCCTGTTATTAATGATTTAGAAAGTATGTTGATAACAGCTACGCAAGAAAAAGTACCAGGAGTCATAGTTGACTTTACTCATCCAAGTAATGTGTACAACAATATAAGAACAGCAATTGCTTATGGAGTACGCCCTGTCGTTGGAACTACAGGGGGATTAACAGAAGAACAACTAAAAGATTTAGAAGAGTTTTCAGATAAAGCAAGTACTGGATGTCTAGTTATTCCCAACTTTTCTATAGGGATAGTATTACTTCAAAAAGCTGCTATACAAGCTTCAAAGTACTTTGATGATGTTGAAATAGTTGAATCCCATCATAATCACAAAGTAGATGCTCCAAGCGGTACAGCAATTCAAACAGCTCAAATGTTATCCAATTCTGGAAAAATTTATAATACTTCTTCTAAAGAAGAGACAGAAACTACAGGATCTTCTAGAGGCTGTTTAGCATCTAATAACGTTAATATACATAGTATTCGTTTGCCTGGTTTAATTGCTCATCAAGAAGTGATTTTTGGTTCTGAAGGACAAGTCTATACTCTTCGTCATGATACTAGTAATCGTACATGTTATATGCCTGGAGTCTTACTTGCTATAAGACAAGTAACTCAACTGAAGCATCTAGTTTATGGATTAGACAAAATTCTCTAAGTAAAATTAATATTTAATAACTATACTTTTGCTTATAAAGCATGAAAACTTAATTCTTATTATGTAAGATTGTGTTTTAATCCAGACAAAATAATATCTTTCTCGACTTTACTTAACCCTTTCCCTTGAATTAATACTTTAAAACGGCCTAATCCTCCAGGATCTATCAACTGACGTAGGCTATCTCTTCTGGCTAATACATCTGATAATTTATATTTATTGGAAGATAACTCAGCTAAACGTTCACCCAGGCCTAAATTAATAAAAAACAATTCTTGTTGAGTTAATCCAATTAGTTCCAAACCTAATAGATTACCTTGTATCTCCATAGCTGAAAAATCTACGTGAGCAGTTATATCCTGAGATCCAAGATTAATATAAGGATTGCAATGATAACGATGTTGATAGTAACAACTTAAAGTACCTTGGTACCTTTGCGGATGATAATATTTAGAAGCAATATGCCCATAATCGATTGTAACTAAATATCCTTTCTTAATTTTATGCGATACAGTCTCTAGCCAATTTAAAGCTTTTAAGTTGACTTCTGTTCTATAGTTTTCTGGATAATGTTGACTAGTTAAATCTATATTAATTAATCGAAAATATTCCAGCAATTGAGAGGTCGATAGTTCTTGGATAGTTTCTTCAATATTACCTTCTCTGACAGTAACATATACCTCTTTAAGCTCTTTATCTTGAACAATAATTTGATGTACCGGAAAAGCGTCTATTAGTTCATTACTGAAAATACATCCAACTACTGAATTATTAGAGATATCTTCCCACGAGCTCCACTTTATTTTACTGAAATGTTTTAAATGTTCCTTTTGTTTTTTGATTAATGCTTCGGATTCTTCAATAATAATATAGTCAAGTATTTGATAGAATTCAGGATATTTTTTTTCCAGATATTTGAGTATGTCAGAAGCCAAGACAGCATAACCAGCGCCTACTTCAATCAAAGTAAATTTATTAGAACAACCTAAAGTTTCAGCCATCTCTTTAAATTGTTCTGCTAATAATTCTCCAAAATCAGGACCTAATGAAGAAGATGTGAAGAAATCTCCTTCCGATCCAATATTTACGTTTCCAGAGCCATAGTATCCCTGTTGTGAATCATATAAGACTAGATTCATATAATCGAAAAAAGTAATGCACTTATTAGTGGTTGATTGAACTTTATCATTAACAATGTCTAATATACTTCGCATACTCTTAAAATCATGAAAAATATTATTTTTTGTAGCTAATATCATTATGATACTAATACTAAATCGTTGTTTGAATACTTAAGTTAAGATATATCTTTTTAAGTTTTATTGAATTAGGCAACATCTTTAATATGAGATTTGCTCTTTAATTTAAAAAAAATTAAATGATTAATCTAAAAACAATCGATGGTATGATGCAACTTAACAGATAAAAGACATAACTTATTTATCTTTTTTATGTAAAATTTTAAGATCTAAGTAGAGAATTTACTATGCTTATTAAAGAGTTACAACCTATCGCAAAAGAATTTATTCAACAACCTCTTGCTTTTACTGGTGGATTCGTTTCTAGTATGCTCAAATTAAAAATAACAGATGATCCTTTGAAAAAATGGTTACAAAAGCAAGGATTGAATTCTTGTAAGTTTCACGACGATCTTGACGAAAAAAGATCAGGACCTCAGAATATATCAATTGATTAGCATTGGTATCGAAACATTTTTTATTGCAGAAGCTTTATCTTGTTTATTTAAATAATTCATCACCATAAAAAATGATTGATTTATGATCTAATCAATTAAGATATTAACAATGTGTTGTTGAAAATTTTGAATAATTAGCACAATGTATTAAAAATCTTCTTGGAATCTTTAAAGAGTTGCCAAAATGTAAGTGTAAATAGGAAGCATGAATATTATAATTACACCATCCTTCTGTATAACTTGAAACTTGTCCATACCAGCTCGAAAGTTTAAAAAGAGGATAAGAAGATCTAATGGTTAACGTAGAATGGTGAAATTCATGACCCCAAACAGTTTCACCTGGCTTAAATATAAATCCTGAATTATATGCTATCGCCTGTCTATAGCCTAAAGTTAAATGACGCTCCATTTTTGCAGTAGTTGGCAATATTCCTGTCATTGGCCAAGAATCTCCTTCTAAAGTAATAATATTTTTACAGAGATACATGAGACCTCCACATTCTGCATATAGCGGTATACCTTTAGAAATGGCTAATTTTAAAGATTTTATGGCTCTTTTATTGCTTGATAATGATTGAGTAAACATTTCTGGAAATCCTCCTCCTATATAAATTCCAACAATATCTTTTGGTAGAATTTCATTTTTTAGAGGACTCCAGTAAATTAATTCAGCGCCTAAATCCTCTAACAAATCTAAGTTGTCAGCGTAATAAAAGTTAAATGCTTTATCATTTGCAACTGCTATTTTAAGGCGAGTAGAGGAACTTACAGGAAGTTGATAAGGTAATACATCGTTATTGTGGTAACTAGTTTGAACTTTTGATTTCTTAACTAAAAAATCCCAATCAAGACAGCTTTGAGCTAAGTAGGCTAGTTTCTCAAAAAGTATTTCAAGATTATTTAGTTCATCAACAGGAATTAATCCAAGGTGACGATGTGGAATTGTTAAATTATCTTGATAGTAAATACACCCCAGTATTAAAACCTTAGTAGATTGTAAAGATTCTTTTAATAATGCCAAATGGCGTTGGCTTTTGACCTGGTTTAAAATTACTCCTAAGATATTTATATTAGGATCTAGGAAACGGTAACCATATACAATTGCAGCTATAGATATTGAAAGACGACTACAATCAATAACAAGAACTATTGGAATATTTAACAACAACCCTACATGAGCAGTACTAGAGTAATGCAACATACTTTCATCTTTAGTATTGTTATTAACTTTACTTAATGGAACTCCATCAAATAAACCCATAACTCCTTCTATAAGTGCATAATCAGCTCCTTGACAATTCTTGTGAAAACAATATTTAACATAATCTTCAGAAGTCATTAAAGGATCTAAATTACGACAATTTCTCCCAGTAATGTAAGTATGAAACATAGGATCTATATAGTCTGGGCCAACCTTAAAAGGTTGAACTTTTACTTTTTTTTGACGTAAAAACGACAATAAAGCAAGAGTTATAGTTGTCTTACCAGTCCCACTACGATCACCTGCAATTATTAAAGCCATTACATTTACCTGTAATTTTAATAAAATTAATTTTTGGAAAAATTCTTTCCTATTTGAATATTTTATTTTTCAAAATAGTTCTGTTATGTTTTTTATTCATGTGTTGAATTTCTTAACAGAAAAGATATTTTATTGATTTAAGCACTGAGAACAAAAATTTATAATATCAGATATTTGTTCTGTAGATTTAGGATAATTTATACTAGGACGTTGGATAATAATCAGAGATGTTCCCAGTATTTTAGAAACTTTTTTCTTTATATCTTCTCCACCTTGTTTCCCTGAAGCTTTTGTGACCACTATATCAATTTTCCATTGCTCCCATATGGCTTTTTCTAATTCTAAATTTATAGGAGGACGTAGACTAATAATATGTTTTTCTTTAAACCCTGCAGCTAAAGCTATTTCAAGAGAGCTCAATCTGGGTAGAATTCGTGTAAATAGGAGAGATTTTTCGTGCCATAATTTAAACATGGGTAAAAATTTACAACCTATCGTAAGTAGAACTCTTTTATTAGTTAAATATTCTTTTTCGATTAAAGTCTCTAAGCTATCTAAATAAGTTATCTGAGAATCTATAGGAAGAGAAGATCTTTGATAATTTATATATGGTATTCCAGAAGATTGAGCTATACTTATTGCCTGTTGCGAAATATTTTCAGCGAATGGATGTGATGCATCAATAATTCCTTTAATTTTTTCTTGGTAGCAAAAGTTCCGGATATCTTTTGTGCTAAGTCTACCTATTCTTAGGTTGATTTTGGGGGCTTCTTTATATAAATCAATAGCTTGTGAAGTCGTCGCTGTAGCTATACAAGGAAAAAAATTATTAGTGATGATTTTTGCTATTTTAGCACTATCTCCTGTCCCTCCGATTAACCAAAGTTTTCCATTAGTTTTCATAAATTAAGCTAAGAACACAATATTTCTATAATATTTTATTTAAAAATAAATTTAGTTGTTATAACTTTATCTAAATACTCAGCTAGGATAGCGCTTAATATATCTAATTATTAACTAAACGTACGCTTAATAGTGATTTAGTTATTGATATTGAAAAAATTCATTTATATACATTCATCGCATAAAAACATTATTAAAGTAACTATAGATTGATATAAAGTTATAAAAAATTTAAGATTATTTAAGTTTTATTTTTTTGTGAGCAAACTTTAAGAAGAGCGGTTATGATTACAAACATAGCATGTTAAATTGTTCAAAATTTAAGTAAATTTATTAATGGTTAATCTCTTCAAATTGTTCCTTAACTTCAATGTTATTTTATATTTACTAGGTACTTCTTCTGTTTATGCTCAATCTCTAAGGCAATATAAGAATATCAATTTAAAACAATTCCAAGAGTGCATAAAGCCTCCAAGATCTAATGGTTCTGAGCAAGGATGGGCAGATTATTACGGAGAAAATAATGGGAAAATAGAATTAAAAGTAAAGAACCAACCTATGATCTCCGATGGAACTGTTGCTGCTAAGCTAAACTATGAATTTAAACCATTGAAAAAAACTTTAACTTTAGAGATACTAGAAAAAACTAAATTTATGTTCGGCATGGTTGAAGCTTCAGACCAGCAAATTTGGGAAGGTTTTGATGGTTTAGTAGAAGAATGTCAAAAATATGATTAAAAGTTTTTTAAAGGTTTATTTCAAGCTTTTTTACTAAACTTTTTTTATCTTACATATTCTATAGGCACACCATTGCTCTTTTTGAGAGTAGTTAGTTACAGTCCATCCATGTTTTTCTAATATATTCACAACACTCTCTGATTGACTTAATAAAATTCCACTCAGGATCATCCACGTATTGGGTTGTGCTAACTTGGAGAGCTTTGGAAATTTATCAATTATTGTCTCAGCTAAAATATTACAAATAATTCCGCCAAACTTGTTAGGCATTAATTCTGATAATTTATCAATACTCTGTTGATAAATTGTTAAAATATTTGGATTAATCTGGTTGATATGTTGATTTTTCTGTGCTACGCTCACCGCCAAAGAATCTATATCAATAGCGTGTACTTTGTTTGCTCCTAGTAAAGCAGCGGCGATCGCTAAAACACCTGAACCTGTACCAATATCTAAAATTGATATGTTTTCTAAATGATTAGCTAAGCACATTTCTAAGAAATTCAAAGATAATTGCGTAGTAGGATGAGTACCTGTACCAAATACTGTTCCTGGATCAAGTCGTAAAATTAATTTTTCTGTACTTCTAAGGATAGTTAACCAAGCAGGATAAATGAGAAAATGCTGGCCTATCTCAGTAGGTTGCCAATATTTTTTCCATCTATTACTCCAGTCCTCATCATTAATTAGTTTCCAGCAAGCAAGTGGCTTAGGTAGATACAGATTTAAAGCATCTTGATGTAACCAAAAGAATAAAGTAGAAATTTCTAAAGATTGATATTTTAACTTCGGGATATAAGCTTGGATCGTATAAAACTTTCCCCTGAATTCTCTTGATGCACCCAAGCATCCGAACTGCTCTAGACGCCAGCATATTGAATCCTCTAAATTAGGATGGCATAAGATTGTAATTTCCCACCAATTAGTTGACATAAAGCTAAAATAGTTGCGATCATTGACAAAAAATTCAGCAAATATTTTTACTAAATCTATAAATTTAAAAAATAATACTCAAAGTTTAATTGTGTAAGCGTCTCTAATACCTGTCACTTTCATAATTTCTAACAATAAGCTATCAGGCAAAGGATCGTCTAGACTAACAGCCATTACTGCATCTCCTCGCACAATTTTACGTCCTACCTGCATGCTAGCAATATTAACGTTAAAACTACCTAATAATGAACCAATTTTTCCAATGATTCCTGGCATATCACGATGAATAGTAAATAACATATGATTGCTAGGAGGAACATTAATAGGGAATAGATCCACATTAGTAATACGAATTTCGCCATCACTCAACAATGTTCCTGTAACTGAATGTTCTCCCAAAGAACCTTGTACAGATATATGTAAAGAAGCAGCATAATCACAAATTGAAGCATCACGAGTTTCTATAATACGAATTCCTCTTTCTTTAGCTTCAATAGCAGCATTAACATAATTCACACGTTCTCTTAAAGCTTGCGAGAGAAGACCTTTAATTGATGCGATAACAATAGGTTGACTTTGCATAGCAGCCAATTCTCCTTGCAAACGAACAGTTAATTTTTCAATCCTTCCTCCTGCTAATTGTCCAGCTAGATTACCTAATGTTTCAGCCAATTCTAAATAAGGACGTATCTTTTCCACTAAATCAGGAACAAGACCTGGAATATTAACTGCAGTTCTAGCTGAAAGGCCAAGCAAGACATCCCTAATCTGTTCAGCGACATCAACTGCAACATTAATCTGGGCTTCAGTAGTGGATGCCCCTAAGTGAGGAGTCAAGATAACATTATCTAAGTTTTTAAGTTTCGAATTACTTAATGGTTCTTTCTCAAACACATCTAGAGCAGCTCCGGCAATTTTTTTGTTGATAATCGCTTCAGCCAAAGCATCTTCATCAATTATCCCTCCTCTTGCACAATTAATAATACGAGCAGTAGATTTCATTTTAGACAAAGCTTTTTTGTTTATAATATGAGCCGTTTCAGGAGTTTTTGGAATATGTAAAGTAATATAGTCAGATTCTGAAAAAAGTAGTTCGAGTTCAACTAAAACACATCCTAATTGATCAGCTCTTTCATTGGAAATAAAAGGATCATAGGCGAGTAATTTCATTCCCATGGACTTAGCAATGTTGGCTACGTGCGAACCTATCTTTCCAAGCCCAATGATTCCTAAGGTTTTTTTATAGACTTCTGCACCAATAAAAGATTTACGATCCCATCTATGTTCTTTTATGGATTGATTTGCTTGAGGAATATGCCGTGACAAAGATAACATCATCGCTAAGGTATGCTCTGCAGCCGCTATGGTATTACCTTCTGGTGAATTTACTACTACAATGCCTTGACGAGTAGCAGAAGGAATATCGATATTGTCGACTCCTACCCCTGCTCTTCCAATTATTTTTAATTGACTGCCGGCAGTAATAACTTCTTTTGTAACATAAGTACCTGAGCGTATCATTAAAGCATTATATTCAGGAATAATTTTAATTAGCTCATCCAATGGCAATCCTATCTTTATATCTACTTGGGCTACTTGAGAGAGAATATCAATGCCGATTGGATCAATAGGATCTGAAACAAGAACTTTTGTCATAGGGATTCCTCCTCTTAGAGCTAATAGTATATTTGCTCAACTGTGTGATTTTAGTAAATTATTGTAACTGCTAACAAAATATTTATTGGCAAATCGCTTAAAGTTATTACTGTTTTATTCAAAATTTTCATTCATTCTAGTAAAGTTGTATAAGATAAAGTTTGTATGGTTCAACTATCGAAAATTTAAAAACTTCTACAAATTTTTTATAATTAATCTAAATATACATTGTCGATATCACTACTGAATATGATATTACAAAAACTTTATTGTATAAAAATAAATACAAATTTTTTAAAATCTTAATAGTAAATTTTTTGTCGATATCATATCTAGTGAAAAAATTAATATGCGTGATAGTATTTTATTCATTAATGTTTACTTTAAAAAATATATAATTGATTGATGAGTATAAGTAAATTATCAATAGGCTATTATTATAAATGTTAAATCCTTTCTCAATAGTTAATATAAATTATGGAGGTTAAATTGAAATTATGAATATCCCAGACATTATGGAGAAGGGTGGGATCGCCATGTGGCCTCTACTTCTTTTATCAATATTAGCTTTAAGTACAATTATTGAACGTTCATTTTTTTGGATTCGATTTTTATCTAAAGAAAAGCAAATTACCAAAATTATCCTCAAAACTGCCTCCTACGACTGGGATGCAATTTTAAAAACTTCCCAAAACCACAGTAAACATCCTATCTGTAACTTTCTTTACACTCCTTTAAAGTTAAAAGATCCAGATCCTGAAGTTTTTCATTTAGCTTTAGAATCATCAGCAGACGATGAGTTGGCATTGATGAGGCAAGGAGATAAGCTTCTAGAAGGAGTTATTGCCTTATCTCCTTTATTGGGATTATTAGGCACTGTCTTAGGATTAATTGGTTCCTTAGGAAATATTCAAATTAGTGACTTAGGCACTTCTTCTACAAGAGGTGTAACTCTTGGAATTGGTGAAGCACTGATTTCTACTGCTGCTGGGTTGATTATTGCTATTACTAGCCTAACTTTTTATCGAATTTTTCAATCACTTTGGTTTAATAAAGTTCGAGTTTTTATAAAAATAAGTAGTGAATTGGATTTAATTTACCAGCAACATTGGCTCAAAATTAATTCTAGTGATTCTAAAAATTTGAATGAGAATTACAATGAATAACAAAAACCGTCTAATTAAAAAATACAATAGTCGAGTTAACTCTCATTCGTTAAAGTCAAAGTTATCTTCTTCTCAAGAACAAGAAGTTCGCATTGATATATTACCTATGATAGATGTGATCTTTTGCATTTTAACTTTTTTTATTTTGGGAATAGTTGGTCTTTCTCGACAACAATCTATCAATTTAGATTTACCTCAAGCTAGTTCAGCCAAACCCCAAGTACAAAAAATGATGACAGTTAATTTAAACAGCTCTAATAAACTTTATATTGATACAAAACCAGTCACACATAATCAATTATTTAATTCTATTAAAAATTATCGAGAATTAAACCCTGAAGGATTAGTAGTGCTACGTGCATCTAAAAAATCAAGCTATAATCAAGTTGTACAGGTTTTAGATATTCTAAAAGAAGTAGGAGAAGATAATGTTGCTTTAGCTACTTCTTTTAAAGAAAAAGAAATATTTATGAATAAAGATAAATCTTTACCTAATACTAATTTTTCTAACCCAATAAAAAATGTAAGATAAAATCTTTAACTATTGTTTCTTTAGACATCTTACTTAATATATTTGATATATTTGTATTTTTTTATAAAAGAAACATATCTAATGCTTTTATTTATATTGAAGAGTATTGAATAAGAAGTAAATTCTATTCAGAAAAGCCTAAGTTATTCTTCGATCGCAATCTTTGGTAATAGTTCGTCCATAGTCAGCTTTATTAACATACATTATTGAGATATTGAAACTAAAATTATTAAGACTGAATGATTTTAGACTCTTAATTAAATTAGGAATGTAGTTTTCCCTTTGAATAAAAAACTTTTATGCCCACTCGTCGTTCTTTCCTCAATATAATTGAACTTTTAGCCATAGGACAACTGGCATCAGGGTGTAAGAAATCAGATGCTGATTTAAAAATTTCTCTATTAAAAGGTTCAGTTCCTCCTCAATCATTAAAGCTTTTTAACCAGTATTTTTCATCTAATACATCTTTTGATTTTCACTCTAGAGCACAATTGATAGAGTTATTTAATTTATTAGAGTACTGGAAAAGCCAACAAAAAAAATATACTAATGATAGCTGGCCTAGGGTTTCTATGCTACCTTCACAAAAGAGTGATATTAGCGATTTAGTCACGTTAGGTGATTCTTGGTTAACTCAAGCTATCCAAAAAGACTTAATTCAACCTATAACTATTTCTAGTTGGCATAATTGGCATAAATTACCATCCTATTGGCAAAATTTAGTAATAAGAGATCAAAATGGAATTCCTAATAAGAATGGGTTTGTCTGGGGAGCACCTTATCGATGGGGAACAACTTTAATAGCTTATAGAGCAGATAAGTTAGATGGAGAAATTAAAGATTGGTCAGATTTATGGGATCCAAAGCTTGAAAATCGTATTTCTTTAGTCGATCAACCTCGAGAAGTGATTGGTTTGACCTTAAAAAAATTAAATAAATCTTATAATACTAAAAATTTAAAAAATATTCCTCAACTTAGATCAGAATTACAAGCTTTCAATAAGCAAGTTAAATATTATAATTCTCAATATTATTTACAACCTTTATTAATGGGAGAAGTTTGGGCAAGTGTTGGTTGGTCAAATGATATTATTCCAATACTTAGTAGAAACCGTAATATTAAAGCTGTAATTCCATCGTCTGGAACTTCTTTATGGTCAGATATTTGGGTTGCTCCAAAAAATAATAATATATCAACGCTATCAGAAATAGCTCAAAGATGGATAAATTTTTGTTGGGAACCTGAAATGGTAAATTTAATTTCATTATTTACAAACGCTTCTTCTCCCATGATTAATAATCTTAACAATAAACAGCTTTTTCCTGAAGTTATTAATAATCCTTTGTTATGTTTGCAACCTAGTATTTTTAATAAATGTGATTTTATAGAACCTTTATCAATCGAAGAGCAAAAAGAATACATTAAACTTTGGTTAGAAATTAAAAATACTAAATAGGATTAGATAATTTCGGATTAACTATTATCATAAATATTTTTATAAATAATAATAATTTTAAAAACTCTCTTGACTTTGTATATTTTAATTCCAAATTTATTAGATTATTTTTCCAGCTCATAGCTATATTTAATAATGTAATTTTCTTAATATACAAAAAAATACATTATTTATCTTTAGTCAGGGCCGTAAACATACAATATCTGTTATCTTTATATAAATTAGTGATTTTATCAAAGCCATGAAACGTCGGCACTTTATTAGCAATACTGCATTAGGTACAACTGTCGCAACTGTCCTGGGTTCTTGTACAAATAATGCTATTCAAAAAAACAATCATGATATTTCGTTACCTTTTGTACATTGGAAGATGCAGACTAGTTGGCCTAGGTCACTAGATACAATTTTTGGCGGAGCTCAAACTATCTGTGATCGTGTTAATGCTATGAGTGGAGGGAAGTTTGTCATCACACCATATGCTAGCGGTGAAATTGTCCCAGGTTTAGAAGTTTTAGATGCTGTTCAACAAGGTACAGTGGAATGTGGACATTCTTCGAGTTATTACTACATTGGTAAAAACTCTACTTTAGGGTTTGGAACATCTATGCCTTTTGGTTTTAATGCACAACAGCAAAATGCTTGGCTTTATCATGGTGGAGGCTTAGAAGCCATGAATAGGGTTTATTCAGACTTTAATATCATTAGTTTTCCTGCTGGTAATACAGGAGCACAAATGGGTGGATGGTATAAACAAGAAGTTAATACGGTAAGTGATTTAAAAGGTCTAAAAATGAGAATTCCTGGACTTGGAGGACAAGTGATGTCTCGTTTAGGGGTGAATGTACAGGTTTTACCTGGTGGAGAAATATTTCTTGCACTAGACACAGGAGCTATAGATGCTGCCGAATGGATAGGTCCTTATGATGATCAAAAATTAGGTTTAAATAAAGCAGCTTCTTATTATTATTATCCTGGTTGGTGGGAGTTAGGAGCAACTTTAGATTTACAAATAAATAAAGAAGCTTGGAGAAAACTACCAAAAGAATACCAATATATTTTAAAAGCTGCATCAATAGAAGCAAACTCTAATATGTTAAATAAATATGATGCTCAAAATAGAATTGCATTACAATCTTTATTAAAAGAAGGTACTATTTTGGTCCCTTACTCTAAGGAAATTATGCAAGCGGCTAGAATAGAATCATTTGCATTATATGAAGAAAATGCAAATAAAAATAAAATGTTTAGAGAAGTATATGAATCGTGGAATAAATTTAGAGAAGAAATTTCTCAATGGAATAGAATTAATGAATTGAGTTATGGCAATTTTATTTCTGAAATTCAGATGTAATAATTATATGTAAGAGAATTTTTCTATTTTTTCACATATCTAATATACATATTAAAAGCCTTCCTTTTATCTGCTAAAAGGAAGGCT